>Ga0256913_10002075_pt1 | contig 10205 bp, 2 predicted proteins | sample Axial_MatmetaG_FD_185970 | JGI IMG/M metagenome (GOLD analysis project Ga0256913, IMG submission 185970) | Deep-sea worm associated microbial mat communities from Axial Seamount, Juan de Fuca Ridge, Pacific Ocean - Axial_Mat | ecosystem: Environmental > Aquatic > Marine > Oceanic > Microbial...
TTCTTTGCCAATTATATTTAATCTACTATTATTTTGCAAACAAATACCATTTTTATTTGGAATAGGTTCTTCATTTTCCAAATTCAACCCAATAAAGTTTTCAATTATTTTGTTTTCATTGCTGTTATCAATTAAAATGCCATTTTCTGTATTTCCTAATATAAAATTTCCTGATAAATATCCCCCAATTTCATTTGAAGAACTTTTGTTTTGTATTTTTATACCATTTTTATTTGGAATTGCATTTTTTCCAATTGTATCGGTTCCAATTGTATTATTTACAATATAATTAGTAAAGCTATTATCAATTAAAATACCACTTTCTGAATTTCCCGAGATATAATTTTTAACTACAAAATCACCTATTATATTTTTTTGGCTATTATTTTGTATTTTTACACCATTATTATTCGGAATTGCTTTATTTCCATCGATATTTAGCCCAATAAAGTTTTCAATTACTTTGTTTTCATTGCTATTGTCAATTAAAATGCCATTTTCTGTATTTCCCGAGATATAATTTATGCCTTCTTTGCCAATTATATTTAATCTACTATTATTTTGCAAACAAATACCATTTTTATTTGGAATAGGGTCTTCATTTTCCAAATCCAAACCAATAAAGTTTTCAATTATTTTGTTTTCATTGCTATTGTCAATTAAAATGCCATTTTCTGTATTTCCCGAGATATAATTTCCTGATAAATATCCTCCAATTTGATTTAAAGAACTTTTGTTTTGTATTTTTATACCATTTATATTTGGAATTGCATTTTTCCCAATTGTATCGGTTCCAATTGCATTATTTACAATATAATTAGTAAAGCTATTGTCAATTAAAATGCCATTTTCTGTATTTCCCGAGATATAATTTGTGCCTTCAAAACTACCTATTGTATTTTTTCGACTATCATTTTGTAAATAAATACCATTTTTATTCGGAATTGCTTTATTTCCATCCTTATTTAGTCCAATAAAGTTTTCAACTATATAATTCTCATTGCAATTATCAATTAAAATACCACTTTCTGAATTTCCCGAGATATAATTACATAAATCAAATTCACCAATTAAATTCTTTTGGCTATTATTTTGCAAACAAATACCATTTTTATTTGGTATTGCTATATTTCCATCGATATTTAGCCCAATAAAGTTTTTAATTACTTTATTTTCATTGCTATTGTCAATTAAAATACCATTTTCTGAATTTCCTGATATATAATTTCCTTTTTCTGATTCACCGATTATATTTTTTCGGCTATCATTTTGTAAACAAATACCATTTTTATTTGGAATTGCTATATTTCCATCGATATTTAGCCCAATAAAGTTTTCAATTATTTTGTTTTCATCGCAATTATCAATTAAAATGCCATTTTCTGAATTTCCCGAGATATAATTTCCTTCTATTTCACCCCCGATTTGATTTAAAGAGCTTTTGTTTTGTATTTTTATACCATTTTTATTTGGAATTGCATTTTTTCCAATTGTATCGGTTCCAATTACATTATTTACAATATAATTAGTAAAGCTATTGTCAATTAAAATGCCATTTTCTGAATTTCCTGAGATATAATTTGTGCCTGCAAAACTACCTATTGTATTTTTTCGACTGTCATTTTGTAAATAAATACCATTTTTATTTGGAATTGCTTTACTTCCATCCTTATTTAGTCCAATAAAGTTTTCAACTATATAATTCTCATTGCAATTATCAATTAAAATACCATTTTCTGAATTTCCCGAGATATAATTACTTAAGTCTAATTCACCGATCACATTTTTTTTGCTATTGTTTTTAATGACGATTCCATTTTTATTAGGCAAACTAGTTTCATAATCAGCAGCTGTTCCTATAAAATTATTTTGGATAATATTTTCATTACTATTGTCAATTAAAATGCCATTTTCTGAATTTCCTGAGATTAAATTGGAATTTTTCTTGTCACCAATTTTATTTGAATTGCTATTTATTTCGATAAAAATCCCATTTTTATTTGGAACAGCTTTTGAGCCATCGCTGTTTGTACCAATATAATTTTTTAATATTTGATTTTCACTTGAGTTTTCAAAATAGATACCGCTTTCGGTATTTCCGGAAATCCAATTGTCGTTATCATTACCTCCAATTACATTATTGGAGCTACCATTTATAAAATAGATTCCATTTTTATTTGGCATAGCATTTTTTCTGTTAATATCAATTCCAATTTTATTATTAATAACAACATTATTGCTACTATTATCAATTAAAATACCATTTTCTGTATTTCCTGATATAATATTTCCATGGAATAGACTTCCAATTAGATTATCACTACTATAATTTTCAATTAGTATTCCATTTTTATTAGGTGAGGGAGAATATCCATCTTCTGTTCCAATATTATTTAGAGTAATTGTTGTATTTTTGCAATAAATTCCTGATAGTTTTATTCCATCGGATTTATTGTTGATTATAATATTATTTGTAATTTCATTATTTTCCCCGGAAACCAATATCCCTACATCACTATTCTTTATAATACAATCGGAAATTTCACAATAGCCTCTAGTTAGATGAACAGCTTCATTTTCTGCACCTATTAAGGACAAGCCTTTAATTTTAACATTTTCTGCATCGACTAAAAATATACTCTTTGAATTATGCGCTATTGAGAATATTCTTGTTTCTCTTGGGCCTTCAAAAGATTGTATTGTAATACTTTTATCAACTTCAATGTTTTCTTCATAGAAGCCACTACAAATCGAGATTATATCGTCATTATTTGCATCATCTACAGCTTGTTGAATGGAAAAATATGATAATTGTTGATTCTCATTTAAAATACAACCTATATCTCTTTCATACCATGCTGACCCAATAATGATTCCCGGATTATATATAACAGGATTTGCACTAACGTAAGAAGTTTTTATTTCAAGATTAAAAAATGTTGGGTCAAAAGGACAATTAAGGTCCTCCATCTCATTAAATATCAATTCCAATTTTAAATGTCTTGTTGTACCTTTTGCAATTACTAAATTATATGTTGAAAATATATAAAATCCGGCTCCCTTACCATCTACTTCATAAATATTTCCCCAATCCAATTTTGCTTTTTTCAAATAACTCAGTACTTTATCATCTCCTGATATTTTGACTTTTATACTGGCAACAATCCAATCATCAGGCAAACCTGCTTGTAATTCAAAATCAAAAGTATAAGAATCACCGGTGGTACGAATGGGACATTCATTAGTTACATCCTTTCCTTTAATAAATAACCAAGGTGTAAAATTTGCAACAGCAATATTATCACAACTAGCTCCTCCCGAACAATCTTCACCTTGATATGTTGCTTTATCTTTTATTTTAGAACTATTTACAGCACCTGACCATTTATAAAAAGCCCAACCTGAACTTGGCAGGGCTTCAATATCAACTTCGCTGCCACATGCACCGGTATTACATCCGCTTGGTGTGGCTCTGCATCCATCTAATGCCGCTTTTGGTGGTTGTACGTCTGTTGTAATACAACATTGCTTATCGCCTTTCTTCTTTTTCTTCTTTTTTCGTATTCCACCACCTCCTTTTGTTTTTTCCTCTCCATTATTAATAAACACATATCCTTCAAGTGAATAAATGATATAATACCCTTCATATAAATAAACACCTATTTTGACAGTATTTAAAGAATGAGAAACATCTTTTGTTACTATAATACCATCCGGTAAGCAATTAAACTCATAAATACTCTGTCCGGCAATTCCGGCAAATATAGATTCATCAGATACTTTAATGTCCCATATATTACCTTCACCGGTAGTGTCGGCAACTGATTTTGGTGAACTAGGATTGGAGATTTCAAATATTTCAAGATACCAGCTAAGATTATTGAAATCACCTGTATTACTTCCCACATATAGACTATCACCTTGCGCATAAATAGGTGATGGTATACCATTAGTTTTAACATCACTAAGTTTTGTGGGAGCGGATGGATTTGATACATCAATAATAACATACCCGTAATGGGTATCATCAAGTCGATATGTAACAAAAGCTCTTTTCTTTATTGTATCTACAAATAGATCATTTGCAACACCGGGTATTATTATAGAGCCTATTTTATTTGGATTTTGTGGATTAGAAATATCCACTATCTCAAAATATTTGTCTCCTTTATCCACTGTCAAATAAACATAATTGCCGGCAGAGAAGATTCTAGATGTTAAACCAATGGGGTTGTAGCTTCCCAATTCTATAATATTTATAGGGTCTGTAATATCAAGAATTTTTACTCCAAGCTGCGTAATCGCTATTAAGCTATTATTGTCTAAAAAGAAATTCGGGATATTTGTCAAGTCCTTGTGTTGTTTTATCAATACCGGTTTGTCAGGTTTATTATCATATATCCACAATCCGTCTTCTGATGATATTACAAGATGATTGGAGTCTGCTTGCATCCAATTTATAAGAGCAGGTTCATTCATCTCTCTAGCCATAAGCGGATTGGCAGGTTCAGATATATCAATTTCCTTTAGCCCTAAGGATTCTAAAGCAATATATGCTCTATCATCTGCTATATTCATTGATAAAACGGAATGAATTCTTTCATCTATTTCACTTTTTCCGAGTATCGTAGGATTTGATTTATCAGAAATATCTACGATATAAAAATACTCTCCGTTACTTGCTACATAAGCTTTGTTCTCTTTAACTTTTACTTTTTCCGGACTTTTGTAATAAGTTATCTGTCCGATAACAACCTTAAATTGAATAAATCCTTTCTTAACAGGAGATTCCGGATTTGATAAATCATAAATACTCAATCCTTCATTGGGATTTTTTTGAGTCGTGATATAAAGATAATCACCAGATATATCTATTGAAGTTGGCTGCGGTTGATTTAATAACTTTACTAAATCCAAATTTGATTTGTCTTCAATATTAAAGATAAAAAGTTTCTCTCCTAATCGATCAATACTATATAAATAATTACCTTTAACAAATATATCATCGGTTTGTTGACCTGTTGCATAAGTCGATATAGTTTGCGGAGAATTGACATCGGAAACATCCACTACACTAATACTTCCAAATCTACCAATATAAGCATAATTGCCATCAACAAAAATTTTGAAACTCAATTCCTCAAGTTTCGTTTTGCTAAGCAATACCGGATCAATCGGATTAGAAATGTCAATTATAAAAAGACTGTCTGAAACAAGATAAATATAATCATCGGATATAAATAAATCTTCTATCTGTTCTTTAAATTTCAATTCTGCCTTTTGCTCAAATTCCGCTTGAGATTTATCCAAAACAAGAAAGTAATTTGCTTGGCCCAAAAATGCATAATCACCTTTTATCGCACTGCAATTGATTTCTCCTCCCAGATGAGCCACATCAATAAAGGGATTGTTTTGAGATATAATCGTATTAGATATTACTAATATCGAAATAAAGGTAAAAAGTTTAAATAGGTTTTTCATGATTTTATGATTTATTTATTAATTTATATTTATCAGTAAATTTAGGATTTGAACTATCATCTTGGAATTTTTTCCATACTGATTGTTACAAATCCAAAATTTACCTAATAAGCTTTTGGCTTCTCACATTTGAGTGACCTCTTTGCATAAATTTGAATTAACTATTGGGACAAAATTAAACCATATACTTTTTTTCGACTATCACAAAAATGACATTTTCTTGTTCAAAAATGACAATATGGGATATAAAATGATTTGAAAATTAAAATTCCTTTTATTTGTTGGTTTTTGAAAAAGAAATTATATCCCAATTTATTCTTTTACTACGGTCTTTGCAATAGTTTTACCATTATCGCCTTTCAATCGAACATAATAAAAACCTTTGGAAAATTTGCTAATATCTATATCAATAGTTTTTTGACCGGTATTTACTTGATATTTATAAACACTTTTTCCAATTGCATTCAAAATTTCGATTTCAGATGATCCCGAATCTATTTCTTTTGGTATATCGATATAAATAACATCTTTTGCGGGATTAGGATAAACAAAAAATTCTTTTGAAAAATCATCAAAAAATATAGATACAATTTCGGAAATGGTAAAATGATTATTAGAGTCTATTTGTTTAAGCCTGTAATAATTCACTCCTCTATCAGGATTTTTATGAATATAATAATAATTATTTATCTCTTGTGACTTCGGATTTCCTTTTATAAACCCTAATAATGTCCAATGTATACCATCAATACTATGTTGTATTTCAAATCCTTGATTATTAATTTCCGTTGCAGTTTTCCAGTTTAATTCAATAATATTATTAGTATTTCTTACTTCAAAAGATAGTAATTCAATAGAAAGCATAGAACATGCCGTATTAATTTCAGTTTCACTGTTGCAACCTGTTGCATTATTTGATATTGTAGATGTCCCTCCATTATCAAGGTAATCACAAATACTGGGAACTTCACAAGTTGCTAAAATTGCGCTGTTTTCTAAAAAAAGATTTGATATTGTTGTATAATCAATATTGTCCAAACCCAATAAACTTCCTAAATTATCATTATTTGAAATTTCCAAATATCCATTAATTGAAGTTAAATGGGAAAGAGCATCCAATTCATCTAAATCATCGTTTGTGCTTATTTTTAAAAATCCGCCTATAGAAGTTAAACTTTCTAAGCCTGATAAATCGGATAATTGATCATTATCAATAATACTTAAAGATAATCCGATTGAAGAAAGATCTCCTAAATCACTTATATTTGCCATACTGTTATTTTGCTCAATATTAAGATTTCCTCCAATAGAAGTAAGATTGTCGAGTCCCGATAAATCAGTTAAAGCATCATTAAATGTAATTAACAGATCATTATTTAATGTTGTGATATTAGAAAATACATTTATAGATGTTAAAACACTATTTGATGAAATTTCAAGAATTGCTCCAATTGTATTTATACCGGAAAGACCTGCAATACTTGTCAAAGAAGTATTTGCATTTATTCTTAGATTATGTCCTATTGAGCTAACATTATCCAATCCCGATAAATTAGGTAAATTGTCATTATCAATAATGTCTAAATTGAATCCTATTGAAGTGACATTATTCAAATCACTTATACTTGTCAATGCATCATTGTTTTCAATTTTCAGCGAACTTCCTATTGAAGTTAAATTATCAAGACCTGATAAATTTTGCAGAGCATCATTATCATATATCTCAATACGCTGTCCTATATCATTAAGATTATTACTAAGTGCATTTATCGTATTCATAACCGGATTATCATAAATGATTAACGCACTACCAATACTCTCCAAATTACTCAATCCGTTGAAATCATCCAAACTATTATTTTCATATACTTCAAGATTGGTTTGTATAGAGCTTAAATTGTCGAGACCTGATAAATTTTCCAGAGCATCATTATCGTATATTTTCAAATTTCCTTTTACTTTATCAATATTATCTAATCCAATTAAATTTACTATGGCATCATTTCCATAAATTTTTAAATCTCCGTTAATAGAATCAAGCTCTTCTAATCCATCTAATCTTTCCAAGTTTGGATTATTACTAATTGATAAAAATCCACCAAGTGTATCCAAAGCATCAAAATCTGAAAAATCAACTAATTCTTCATTTCCCACAATGATAAGATATTCCCCTATTGAATTAAGATTATCAAGACCACCTAAATCCTCCAGTTTGTCATTATCAAAAATTCTTAAGTACCCTCCAACATTAATTAAATTCTCTAACCCCGACAAACTTGTAAGTTGATCATTTTGATTAATACCAAAGAATCCATCTATATCAGTAAGTTCATCTAATCCACTAAGGTCTGTAATCTCCCCTGAAACATTTTCAACAATTCTTACATCTCCCAATATATGTGTACAGTTACTATAATCATTTTTGAAATCGTCAATTTGGTCTTGTGTTTCGAAATCAATTCCTCCGGCTAAACAAGTAGATTGAGTAAAACTAATTTGCCAAATTAAAAGAGCTAAAAGAGTAAATAAACTTTTCATATCAATAAATTAATGGTTGATAATTATATTATAGCCACAAAGCTAATATGGACAATGCATTTCGACTATCACAAAAATGACATATTCTTGTTCAAAAATGACATTTTCTTTTTAAATGGAAATTATTTGACATTTTCTTTTTTTAATCGCTAAATTAAGGTACAATTAGAGTAAAAAAATTAATTTTTTTACTAAAAAATAACTTAAGATTATTTTTTTATTATATTTGTATTAGCCGTCTATTTATTGAATTTCGTTTTGCATTAAGCTTAAAATTGAAGATATTTAATTTATAATAAATAAACTTCATAATTTATGCGGGTTGATTTTTGTTTTTTTAATATTATTATGTAATTATGATGTTTGGGTTAAGGTTTTTTATAACAATATTATGTATTTTGATTTCGGGATCAATAAATTCTCAAAATCCTGTTATTGATTCATTGAAACTTGTTTTAACTCACCTTAATACTGATACTTCAAAAGTTGAAATATTAAATAAAATAAGTAATATATATTCAACCAACAATTTGGATTCTTCTAAAGCTTATGCTGCTAAAGCCTTAAAATTAAGTACGGAAAATATGTATTTATATGGAGAGGGGAATAGTTACAGTAATTTAGCTTTGGTATATTATTATATTACAAAATATGATTCGGCATTAATTTATGCTAATAAAGCTATTTTAATATTTAATAAAACAAATAGTAATAATAAGATTGCTTTAACCAATAATTTACTGGGTATTATTTATGAAAGACAAAATAAATTCGAATTATCTATTGAGTATTATAAAAAAGCAATGGATTACGCTGAAAAAGCGGATAATCTTATGATAAAAAGTTTTGTATTAAATAATATTGGTGCATGCTATTCAAATCAAGATGATAATAAATCAGCATTAAATTATTATCTAAAAGTATTGGAGGTAGCTAAATCGTTGGACAATAAGCAAATAATTGCTTCTGCTTATTATAACATCGGTTTTATTTATGAAAAACTTGTTGATTTTGAAAAAGCACTTAGTTATTATCATAAAGCTTTGCCTTTGAACCGTATAACAAAAGACGACTACAGAACTTCAATCACGATGTCGAGAATCGGGGTTATTTATACACAACAAGAGAAATATCAAGAAGGAATTAAATATATATTGGAATCATTGGATATTGCAAAAAAGCTGGGAGCTGTCGAAAATATCACCGAATCATTAATGATACTTGGGAATACTTATAAAAAAATTAATGCTCCTCAAAAAGCTTTGGAATATTTTTCTCAAGCTATAGATTTGATTAAAGACTCTGATGACAAAATATATTTAGCAGTTGCTTTTTCAAAAATATCAGCTATATATGTCAAATTGGAAGATTATAAAAAAGCTTTAAGTTATCAAAAAAAAGCAGAGAGTATTTTTCTTGAAAATAATGCTAAAATAAAACTGCAAGACTGTTATTATGATATGTCAATAATTTATGAAAAACTCAATAATTACACTGAAGCTAATAAATACAAATCAAAGTATATTAAAATAAGGGATTCATTAGATATGATAAAAGCATCCGTTGAAATCTATGAGATGGAAACCAAATACCAAGTAAAAGAAAAAGACAGTAAAATAGCATTACAAGATAATAAAATAGAGAAACAAAAACAAAATATACGGATAATAGCAATAATTGCCATGATTTTATTAATTGTAGCTTTATTGTTTTATTTGATTTCAAGAAAAATAAAAAAGAAAAATCTGGAATTATTGAATAAAATGGACGTCCTACTTAAAAATATTAATAAAAAGGAAGAAAAGAGAAATAAATTTAAAATAGATTCTGATGAAAACATTATTTCCGAAGATGAACAAATTTTGAAAAACCTTGAAAAATATGTTATTGGAAATATTGATAATCCCAATATATTGATTTCCGATTTATCAAAACATCTTCATATTAGCGATAGACAATTACGCAGCTTTATGAAAAGAACAATCAGCTTAACACCAAATACTTTCATTCGGGAAATACGTTTGCAAATGGCATTTGATTTATTGAAAAAAAGAAAGTATTCGACAGTATATGAAGTGTGTTACAATGTAGGAATAGACAGTCCTGCATATTTCAGTAGAAAATTTAAAGAAAGGTTTGATATAAATCCAAAAGATATATTGAATAATCAAAATTAACCCCCCCTT
>Ga0256913_10002076_pt1 | contig 10203 bp, 3 predicted proteins | sample Axial_MatmetaG_FD_185970 | JGI IMG/M metagenome (GOLD analysis project Ga0256913, IMG submission 185970) | Deep-sea worm associated microbial mat communities from Axial Seamount, Juan de Fuca Ridge, Pacific Ocean - Axial_Mat | ecosystem: Environmental > Aquatic > Marine > Oceanic > Microbial...
CGGACATTTATTGTGATGTGTGCATTATAATTTTGGGTGTGCAGACAATCTGTATTATTTATCTCCTATTATATGCCATGAAATATGTAAAAATCTTTTATTCAAGTCTGTAGATCTAGTTTAATTCGGATCAAACGATAGGCCGGGGGTTGTCGTACAGGCTAAATAGGATAACAGTTAAGCTTAATTTCCCGCCAAAAAACCCCGCTCTAACAGCTATTTTAAATGTGTTCCTTATACTTACCGACGAAAAGACATCCCGTTTGTATTACTTCCACGCACACGGCTTATGCAACCAGCGATACAACAATAATTATCCACGTTTATAAACCTTATTTTTCCAATCGTTCCTATTTCCACGACCGGAAGTTGGGACCTGTTTGCCATCAAATCGGCGGCCGTGTTCGGTCTAGTTTTCTTTTAGGTCAAAGGTCATAGCAATCACGACCAGCTTTGTCATAGTTCCGTCTGTTGGGCCATTTAGTTTCCATAGAAAAACTAGTCCCTTATGGTCACGTACTTATCAGACCTGTTCAACAACAACTCGGCCTGAGATGGAACTAGTTCTCGGATCACCCGTTAACTATGATTCCCATAGATGGGAGGGCCGGAGAGCCCTACGATGGTGGCCAGATCCTCCAAACTTCAATCAGGGTATACCTACAGGTGTCCTACAGGTACAGTCTTACCTGTACACAGACAGCGGTTCCGTAGGTTGGGGTGCACACTTAGAGCACCAGACACCATCCAGCATGTGAGAAACATTCTCCTGCCTATTTTACGAAAACCCTTCACAGCTGAATCAGCCAAGCTAGAGGGTTTTCATAGAAGGTGTTCAGTAGGCTCTCTGTATCACAGAGACAATCTTCTGTACAGCTCTATGAATATAAGTGGAAAGTATTCAGAGAATGGTGCCAGTGTCAAGGAATTCATTCAAACCCTCCCACTGTCCCCAACATAGTGGACTTTTTAATTTGCTTATTTGAGAAAGGTTTATTCACCACAACCATTAAATGGTAGAGGTCAAGTCTTTCAAGCTTAATGGCTTTACCAAGTGTAGATATCTCTCACGTTAGCGACTTGAATGCCATTTGTAAGGGATTTGCAATAGAGAGACCAATATCTCGAACAGAGATCCTCAGGTGGGATCTCAGGGTAGTTCTGAGCATCAATTTGAACCTATGAGAGAAAGTTCAATTGCTGATACAACACGTAACACTGCCTTTCTCCTTACACTTGCCATGGGAAGTTTGGGTCTTCTCAGCAGACATGTGTTTTGAGTGGAACACATCAAATGTCACACTCAGTTTTCTACTGGCGTTTATAGCCCAAATCCAGAAACTGGATGATCCTGAGTCTGCACTTAGTCCAGTAGCAATACCTGCCTTGGCATGTTCAATGGGTCCAGATCTTTTTGATCGTACCTATTGCCCAGTTAGGGCTCTACTGTTTTACTCAGATAGAGCAAGCATCAGAACCAATTCTGACAGTTTAAAAAAGCTGTAATGCGCGGTTTTGCACTTGGTGACTCGTCAATGCAACATTAAACATCAACATTCACATTCTGTCCATGGAGCAATCCAACAACAACCTGATCATACAAAGACTTTATTGAATGCTCCCACAAACACAGGACACGCTAATAATGATGATAATGCTGTTGATAATGCTGCATTGAAGAGTTACCAAGTGCAAAACCGCGCATTACATTATTAACGTACTATATCACACACAAATTGTGCAGCAAATTTGAATCCTAATTCAACACCACTGACCACGACATTAATGGCTTCTTCATCCATACAGCCCCGTGAACTGTTCTAAACGCATCAAAAATAAAGTACTGAAAATCCCCACATGTCGTAAACGTATCAAACATAAAACACTGAAAATCTCCACAAATCTTAAGTTCAGAAATTAAGATAAACAAATGGTTACAAAAGCTATTCGGAGCGTTTAAGCCAAAGTCGATAATGTCAAGACGACAATTTCTGGCTGGATTAAGGGGCTGATTAGATCAGCTTATGAAAAGATGGAAAGTGACGATGTGCCGCATCTTACATGCACCAATTTTCAAGCTGGAGAGTTGAGGGCTATGGCAACCTGACTGGCCTTCTATCAACCCCATTTGCTGAGACAGGCTATGGATGCTCCATCAGGGATAGAACATTTGCGTCATTCTATCTGAGTGACCTCACTCCGGCTAAAATGGATCCAACTTTAGGTCCTTAATAGCCATCCAAGCAGTTGCGGAAGGTCCACGACAATAGTAGGCATACCCTGTTTTTCAGCGTACAGCTGAAGCCTCTATCTCGCCGCCTTCCAGTATCCAATATCCATCATGGGGGTTTACTGAGAGACATGCCTCGCACTTCTCTCAAAACTTGATTGAAGGGTACAAAGGAAGTTGGCGACCCAATCCAATAGGTACCTATACCATTGTTTTAGATGTGACTTGTCTTATCACAAACCACGGGTGGGGCATCGCTATTTACCTTAATGTGAGCCACCGAATGTGGTTGTTAAGTATAACCTAAACTTTTGGTTAAGTAGGCGTGATTGCCATCTCACTTAACTGTTCACTCTAATGTGAGGGATGACCCTCATTCAGGTCCTGCAGATCAATATGATTTTCTGAACGATGGATCAAACAGCCCATTCATCCCCTTTAGAATCAGCATAAATTATGTTTAATTTGGTAACATATAAAATAAAATATTAAATTTGATTTATATACCATAATTCATAGTTTGGATATATTTACCAAATTATAGATAACTGGTCATATTGATCTTGCCCATCCTTCCTGCAGTAAATGGGTACTGTGTTATTAGGTAGGCACAAAGAGGATCCCTCCTGGGTACGGACATAGGAAAGATAAAGTAGCTTATATGCCACCTATGTACCCCAGTGGGAACTAGTAGCGAGGAGGTTGGCTCATGGTACTCCACCGTGGGAATGGTGAGGAGACAGTGACTTTTTCTGGGAGCCTAGATAGCTAGGGAGAGTTAGCATAAATTATGTACAATTTGGTAAGTATCAAAAATATGAATTTTGGTATAGAGATAAAATTAAATTTTGTGGGTTTGATCATGAATTTGACCACTCTGATCTAGGGATTGTTTGAAGTGGGTTTTGTTAAGTTTTTGCTAATTTCTGGAAATTAACTGATGGCCTAAAATGGAAACACCAATGTGACCCATATATTGATGTATTCAAAATGATAAGCACTGGATGTGTTTACAAAGAAATGCAAATGCAATTTATTACAGACGTCAAAAATTGCAGTCATTGAAATCCACTCTTTATCAGTAGCAATTGGCCTCAGCTTCACATTCTTGGCATCTCATAAACTTAGTAAAATACAATGTGGCAACTGGTATTGGATTGTTATGGTGTCAGAATAGTGAGGAAAGCTAGACATGGCTGTGAGAAAATAAAACCAATTTAATTACTTATAGATTGAAAGATGCAATATAGTCTGTGGTCTTATCCAAAAAATATTATTGAATAAATATATTTACATTACAAGATGGTAGAAAGGTCCCCCCCCCTCACCAGCTGGAGGTAAAATAGTCAAATTGAATGTTCAAAAAAAACTTTTATTAATATACAAAAATATTGTTTGATTTTCGGCCACATGATTATAAGAGTCTACTACAATATATACAAGTGTATCTTTATCTATGCCATAGATTCTTGAAGATAGTGGTTCCAGAAGAAAAGTGACAATTGATTTCCGTACACTCAATGACACTGTGCGCCGTCTATCTACTGAATCCTACATGGAAGTCCCAGAAGTGCATGACTATCACACAGTGTGGATCTGGTACTGGCAGGATAATGAACATAATTGGCTTCCATATGAGGTATTAAACATTTGCATTTTGGTGCAGAACAATCTGTGTTTGAAGTGGAACAAGTTGAGCTAAATACTGAATTAGAATATTCCGCTTTTAATTCTCAGAAAAGGTTTCATCACCAATCAATGGATGGACTTGTATCAAATTCTGTTCTTGTCTTGAATAAGTAGGAGGTGTCCTCAAGATTCTTCGCTTTCCAGTTAGGTCAATTTTAAGTAACATGAACGCGTCATGCTCTTAATTCGCCTTTTTCCAGATTGATTCATTGCCCTACCAGGATATCATCGAAGCCAAGTATTTGGCTAAGGAAGTGGCCGGTTTTGTTGAAATAGCACAATTTCCGTATCTGCTGGATCTGATCAACATGGTACAGATTAACACAGTGACCAGCAAACAAAGACATATTAAGAGGCGCCCAAAGTTAATAACAGCTGAAGAAATACTTCTTGGTAGTAGGTTAGCATTACCAGTGTTTTAGTTTTACATTCTTGATATGTTTTATGTTAGAGTGAAAGCGACTAAGCAAGTCAAAGGTGAACGTTTCTGTTCAGCGTTTAAAGTTAATTTTCGACGCAAAAGAAGTTATGACATATGTGGCGTTATTTTCATTCTGAAAGGACCTTTTGTCGATAATGTATTGGAACATAAACTAGTTTTTAAATCTTCTTGAAACGTATTGCTAGCCGTAGATTTCAGTAATAACGTGTAACTTTTTGTTGAGTACGTAGCATAATTTAATTGGTATATATCCGAACTGTTTTGACATATATGCTGGAAAAACCCCCCTTCAGGATAGGATTATGAGTGAGTAAGTACGATTATAGGACATATTAGGACAAGAGAGATATTTTTGGTAATCTCTTATGACACAAAAGGAAATACAATGGATCAGTTGTAAACTGCCAAAGGGGATAGTACTCTGGTAGTACATCGGTTAGAGTGTAGAGCTTCAAATCAGGCATGGGATGATTACAGGCCAAAGGTAATCAGTTATGGTTACAATTGCTTCAGAATACAATGTTTAAGATCAAAACTACATTTATAATTAATGTACTCAATTACAATTGCAATTACATTTTAAGTAATCTTGATTACAATGATGATTACAAATTATATATCAGAAAATGTCTTAATTCATCTCTATTCACTCAGCTACATATCTAATTCCGATGTTACTACTAAAGAAAAATGGTGGACATTTATAGATGAAAGGAAGATGTAAATAGAAATAATCAAAAGAATTATTTAAAAATAACATTATAAACTATTTTGTATCCTACACATATCGCAATCATTGTAATTATCAAGTTTTTCTTAATTCTGTGTTCTTGTCATATACACATAGCGAGGGATAACCTTAGGTCCCGGCGATTAAGCCGAGGTTGTATTTTAGGCCGAAAATATCATGATTTATGGTAGTCCATTAAACCGATCAAAAAAAATCTAAACTTTTCCCTGCAGTATTTTATAGCTGATGAATGCAGGAAATAACAACAACAAAAAAAACATCATCGAACATCACGCTTCTGAGCCAGAAAGTGAACCATGGGAACACATTACACAGTGAAAAGTATTTAAAAGATAGGAAATAAATATTAGAGTCGGGCTCCGTTATGAATTCCGAGAATAAATTAGTTTTGATGTCTTCCTTCGTTTAAACACGATGCATCAATTTTGGATGGCGAGTGATTTAGTCATCTGTAAAATATTTCTTAGTCAGTATGTCATGATCGGTTTGTGTCATCAAAATGTCTTCCCAACTATATCCCTTTCACGGAATTGGCAGTAATAATTTTGATCTAATTATAAAGTCTGCGCAATTACTTTCAACAAGAGACTGCAATAAAAAGTTTAGGTTTTCAGTAAATCGATATCCATAATTAGTTTAGTGACTTTTAGTTGCTTTTGAAATAACCTCAAAATGCAGCTGTGTTGCTGTTGTGCAAACTGCTGTGATCTTGCTGTGATCTTGCTCACAACATTATTTTGATTATGTTGCTCAGTAAACGTATTTCAGTGCTGAACTAGCTGTGTCTATCAAAAATGCATTGCAGCAAGGTGAGAAACTATGCTCGACACTACGATAAGGCTGTGCTACCGTTTGGTTGGGTTCCGATGAATACCCAGACTTACACGACACCAGATCTGGTACCCGTCACCGAGAAAAGTCCAAACTTTGCAATGGTGTCTGACAGATTCTTTTCTTCCGTGGACCAAACTCAGTGCAAAATACACCACATCTTCAGAATCCAGAACTTGGCATTGTGGGAGAAATATGTTAGGTAAGGGATAATGTTACCGACTCCTACCTAATTTGATGCTGATATGGATAAGTTTGCTTTCATGTTTTGCTGTGTCTCATTTAATAACTTGGATGGTGATAAATGCATTTGATGTTTTAACTGAAAAATGTAATTAATTTACACGAAACGATGCTGGATAGATTTTCATGGCTTCCTTCGCTTTCTGAAATTGTTTATTACAGAAAGAAGAGAGAGATGCAGCAAAGTGCACACTTGAAAGGGAATGCCAATGAAAAGTACTTGTTCCACGGTACACCCAGCGATGAAATTGTTCGTTGCATCTGTAGAGAAGGGTTTGACTGGCGTGTTTGCGGGAAACATGGAACCCTGTATGGGAATGGATCCTATTTTGCCAGAGATGCCAGCTATAGTAACAACTATAGCATAAAGAACAGGTCTAGAAAACGACAAATGTTCTTGTCCCTAGTTCTGGTTGGAGCCTACACACAAGGAGAACAAAATCTGACTAGACCACCACAGCTGTATAACTCGTGTGTGGACGATATGACAGATCCTAACATTTATGTGATATTTCATGATGATCAGAGCTATCCGGAATACTTGATTGAGTATAAATTGGGGTAAGTCTTATTCCATCGTGTGCTATTCCTTCACATGTGACACATTTCTTCATTGAAACGAAAGATACAGAGTTATAGCATTATATGAATCTACTTTATACTGTTACTGAAAAACAGTTTAATATAAATAATGTTATTGTACCAGAGTACATTAGAATGATAAATTTTGACATTTGTTTTATTGTATTTACTTAAGAGATTTATTATTTGCTTTAAGCTAGCTGTTATTATATATATATATATATATATATATATATATATACATACAAACATATATGATTATTGAATTTGTTGCTGTACTTGGAAGCAGTTGACAATGTAAGAAGAGTGATGATGATTTATCTATGAAGGTTTTTCATTATTTTTTATTGGATAAACTGACTGTTGGAATATGTGAAGCTGCTTGTTGATTGTGTAAATATTTTTCCCCCAAATTTATCAACATAATCATTATGATGTCGTGAATGGGCTTCATTGGCATATTCTATTGGTGATGGTTGTTTTGTTTGTTTTAGAGAAGAGGCTTCCTTTTGTCTGATCTCTCCGTGTAAATATGAAGTTTGCTTTGTACCGATTCTGTTCCGTGTGATACTGTTGTAAATGTAGTGGAAAATCGTTATCGGAAATATAAGGGGAATTGTATTTTACGGTGTAAACAATTCTGTTTTGTTTGTTTGAAAATGGTTAAAACATTTGTTACCGATTAAAATGTATTGTTATTACTAAGTTCCATCAATCAACTGATCGTTTCAAGCCACCAAAAGTGTACCAACTCATTCAAACCGATTCGGAGATTAATTTCTCGACTCACAATACGTTTGGTGGTTAGTTATATAAATTGGCGCATCAATGTTAATAAATAAAATCGGACCATTCAAGATCTACTGTACACGATATTGTACTACAGAATAATGGAAGAAGAAGAAAAAGAGAGTTCCAGTACTAAGAATATTGTTTCATTGCTATAAGGGACATCATGATTTAGTTAGTAACTTTATATATCTATATATATATATATATATATATGTACCGGCTCAGTTGTTCAGCAGATTGTGTTTTGGAGGGAGGTCTTCGTGTTCAGTTGATGTGAACATGAATTATTAACTGTCTAACTGCCTACCCATTCATATTTTGGTGAAAATGGGTAATATCACGTTGTTGATGCCGCCTTCATTTCACTGATATGTCAAATAATAATCGATCACTTTTTTTGTGATGCTGTCAAACAGATTTGATGGCCTTGGCTCACAGTTGCAAAAGGTCAATTCAAAATAATTTTTGAAGGTCAGAAAGGAATTGACATTTTTGAGATTCCAAAATAGCAGTAAATGCAAGCATAAAGGAATTTTAAGCATTCAGGTTTTAATCCTTTCATAATAGATGTTCATGTAATTTAGTGAAGTGAAGATGATTTGATTGAATGACATAGAAATTCAGATTTCCAGGTCATAAAGTAAACAGTTAATGTTTTTGGCCTCCTAGTAGCTGGTTCACATTTTTTTTTACAAAATGGGAATCATGACTGCTAAAATGGCATTCTCTCAGCTGAATCCCATTCATCCAAACTAATGATGGCCAAATGCTTCAGTGATTGGGATTACCCCAAAGATCAATGGTCATGTCTCAAAAGGTGAGTGTTATCGACTTGGGCCTTTGATGATCAGATGTTTTGAACTTGTCTAATAATTCAGTCAAATGAAGGCGATTTTGTAAAGTTAGCTGTCGTATTGCTCAAGAAAACCATTCAAGGATTTAACTTTAATTGTTGAATGACCATTTTCTGAAAAAAAGAACACCAGAAATTGTGTGTTGGTCTGAAGCAATAGTAAGTTTGTTCAGTAGAACTTGCTTATTAAAGGTAAAGCAAGGTGATCTACACCACATTTGCTGTCCATTGAGGTACTTCGACATAGGTAGCCCAGTGTTACAAGTATTATCATCCTCGAGTCTGAATGACCGATTATATGTCTGTTTCTCTTGAATGCAATTACTTCTATTAAGAGCGGAAGCAAACGGGAAAGAACTTTTGCTCTAACAATATTTACTCTTAGGGATAATGTTCAAACATCTTGATTATAGAATTATATACTTAGGTAAGAGAGACGACACGATAAATCAGAACAGAGCACCAGGATAAGTTGGTGTGAATTTAGATGTAATACATCTGTTCTGGATTAAGTGTCATGACAGTTTCTTGTGAGAATATATATATATATATATATATATATATATATATATATATATAGAGATATATAGATAGATAGTGATTTCGAAACTTATTATTTCCCGTTTAGTGGTTTACACGCTGAATGTTGATATTAAATTCCGGCATTAAGCAACCGTAAGTGGAATGTTCCTTATCTGGCTGATCAGTGAGTAAACTGACGGACAGACGATAAGAGAGAAGCTAATTAGATACATTTCATGTGTGAAATTAGTCACCCACCGGCCAGACGACCCGCTGTCACGACACTATCTGGGCTGTCTTAATCCTGCTCGCCGTGTTTTTGAGAGCTTTCCGTAGAGAGCTGCAACTCGACTGGTAGGTTTTTGACAATTACCGTTGGTCAGTCACCTTACACCTCTTCTCCAGGTAACATATTGCCGATCTTCATAATCAGACTAAAGCTCTAAGACAATGCCGTGTTTTGTCGGCCTGATTATGGTGGTTCAGTCCATTGTTACGGTTGGTGTCTCCACGAAGTATTGTTTAAACTGCATACATCTTTAGGCCCATCATCGAGCCATTTGACCCACCATGTGGAAGTTGTTTAAACGATGATAACTGAACCATCTGGATCTACTGTCCGATATCTCTAAATGACGTAGAATTCAGCCCACTTAAGTGCATCATGACCTCTGAGGGATAGAAATGTATTCTTTCTTTATGTCAGCATTTGTGGGTTGGTGGTGTCGAGGGCAGCTGATACGTCTAGCTTTGGCAGTACAGGTATGGCGTCTTGATACACGTTGCCGATTGCGTCAGAAAATAGCTTGGCCAGTAAGTATCCAGCTGACCACACACTACTTGCTACAGGCTGATAGATACAGGTCAGTACAATTCACTATCGGATGATCGTCAAGTTTCCCTATCTGCATCTTTCTCGAAGATAGCTCGAAGACTTAACGGTGTCAGTTTTCAATACATCATCATCCTCATCATCGAAGCTTAGTATCTCTAGTATAGAGACCCGGTTCGATAATGTTGCTGAAATGTTCTGAAACTCTCTTGAATGACATCGATTGGTCGATGGTACTTACTTACTTATGCCCATCGATCCTCCTTGGACATGGAGGCCATTGACCACAATCTTCCGGAATCTTCTGCCCTGGGCTTTATTTCGAGTTCCCTCCAACCGTAACCTGGCATCTTAGTGTCTGTCTGGATATCCGTTCTCCGCTTGCGTTCCTTGAACCTCCTCGTTTTCTATTGGTTTATGGTACTGGTGAAAAAAA
>Ga0256913_10002078_pt1 | contig 10200 bp, 26 predicted proteins | sample Axial_MatmetaG_FD_185970 | JGI IMG/M metagenome (GOLD analysis project Ga0256913, IMG submission 185970) | Deep-sea worm associated microbial mat communities from Axial Seamount, Juan de Fuca Ridge, Pacific Ocean - Axial_Mat | ecosystem: Environmental > Aquatic > Marine > Oceanic > Microbial...
GATGTGTTTCACGATAATCAGATGTATATTATTGATTTGTTGTTAAATGAATGTGAAGTTCAAAATTTAAGTATCCCTTTGCTAATCTCGATTTTATCATCAACGCTACCAGCAAAGGGATACTTACAATATCGGCAAGATTTTTTTGAGAGGGTACAAGCAAAAATATTAAATGAATATACACCCAAAGAATCTATTGAGATTTTAGCTGGCTTAGAATAATTTTATGATTCTTTGGTTTCAACCTTTTTTTGAATTTCTTTTTTGATATCTTGTAACAAGAATTCCAATAATGGTTTGACATGGGTCATTAAAAAAACGGCACAGAATCCATAAAACATTAATGATAAAGGATCAGTCCAAATATTATAGAATGTGAATTCTGTACCGTTCATGATTTTAACTTTTGATTTTAGCAGTTTTTTTGTAAGAAACTGTTTTTGTCATTCCAAAGAGTGCCAAAACAGCAGGTACAAGTTGAGCGACAATAATCAAGGCACAGAAGCCAACAAATAACAATACAAGGATACCAGAATTGTAAACTGTTGAAGTTGAAACCGCGAAAGCAGGTGCCGCCATTAATAAAAAAGTAAGAGTTGTGATGAATGTTTTCATGATTTAATCTCCTTGGTTTGTTTAGCTGAAAATAGACCCTTAACAATTCCAATAAATAAAATAACTGAAGGGATTAGTTGACATATTACGATTAAAGCACATAGTCCTAAAAATAATACGGTTAAAAATGACATAATGTTTCTCCTTTGGGTTGATGTATATTTTATAAATACTATTATGGATGATTAGTACATTTATTTAATACTTTATTTATTACAAGCATCCATAATATGCGACTTCTCATTTATAACATATTATATAAGCAATGTCCGTACCAACTTTGTAAAAATGAAAAAGTTGACATAAAAGAACACTCGGAGTATAATAATAAATAAAACAAAATATCAACGAAAGGTATCAAAATGAGCGAACTAAACTTAAAAGATATGAAAGATTTTATTAAATCCCAAACAACATATGATGGTCGTATTTCACCAGATTATACAGCATCATTTGAACTTAAAAGAATTATCGATAAATTGCTCTCTGAAGCCGATAAAAATCAAACATTGAAAGAAAGCCATAAATCATTATGTTAGAAAAAATTGAGGAAACTAAATTAGAAGTTGAATTAGTGGCAATGACTCAACCAAAAATTAAAGGGATTAAAACAGCAGAAGAATTTATTGCTTATCAAGCTCGTGTTTCAAATCCTAATAATCAATTGAATAATGATACCGCCGCTAAACTTTTAAAATATTGTGCTGACCATAAACATTGGTCGATCTTCGATATGGTTGATATGACATTTTCTATTAAATGTCCAAGAGATATTGGTCGTCAAATTTTACGACACCAAAGTTGTAAATTTCAAGAATTTAGCCAACGCTATGCTAAAGTTGAACCTGAAACAATGTTCACAAATAGGGAAGCTAGATTACAAGATATGAAAAATCGCCAAGCTTCTCTTGAAACTGAAGATATGGAATTGACTGTGTGGTTTAAAGAAGCTCAAGAATATATCAAAAGAGTCTCAACTGAATATTATATTCAATCCTTAGAATTGGGTATTGCTAAAGAACAAGCTCGATGTATGTTGCCTGAAGGTTTAACAATGAGTCATATGTACATGAAAGGTTCATTACGTTCGTTTATTCATTACTGTCAAGTTAGGTGTGGTGACGAAACACAAAAAGAGCATCGTATTATTGCTCAACAAATTAGGGATTATGTTTTAGAAGAATTCCCTTCTTTGAAACTTATATTGGGAGAATAAATATGAAAAATCCATTTAGTTTTCTGAATAAATGGAAATACGCTAATCGAATGGAACGAGATCGAATCGATTTGGGTTTTTTTGCTGATTGGTCTGATAGAGATATTGCTATTCGATTTAGGGTTAGTTCAATTATGATATTTGCTTTTGGCTTTACATGGTCAATTAGTAAATATGAATCTTATCTTTGTTTCTTTAATTATCAAATTCAATTAAAGAAAGAAAGAAAAATTAAGAAAGAAATTTAAGAAAGGTTATATATGTTTATCATTGGTTTGATTATTGGGTTTGTCGCGGGCTTTTTGGTATATCGAAAACACCCAAAACAATTTAAAGAACTCGAAGAAAAACTACAAAAAGCAGAAGAAACTGTACGCAAGGTCACAGGATTTGATGAAAAAGAAGATAAATAAAATTCGGGTTTGTGGAAGAATCTGAATCTATCTTTTAACTCAGAATGCCCATATTGGGGTTCTATTTCAAATATCGCTCTATTGATAGAGGATATAAGGAGGTTGTAACTATGTCTTATCGTAGTCGTGCTTTTAATTTTCCAGCATTTAATTTCGATGTTTTTGAAGAAACTTTTGACAGTCTTAATAAAGAAAAAGCTAATCGTGGTTTCCCTTTTTCGGATGTGTATGTAAATGAAGAAGAAGGTGTTGTATTTTTTGATATGGCTGTCGCCGGATATGAAAAAGATAAAATCGAGATCGAAATTAAAGACAATCAGTTGATTGTTACGTATGATTCAAATGATCCCCAAGAAGAAAATTCTAATCTAAGATTTATTGAACGTGGCATTGCTAGACGTGATTTTAAACGTGTTTGGAAATTGGGCCCACAAGTTGATGTCCGTTCAGGGAAAGCATCATTTGAAGATGGTATTTTGACCATCAAGTTCAATGTTGAAAAGAAAGATGTATTGAAAATTAGTATTGATTAAATTGTAAAATCAGATTCTTCCACAAAATTATAAATAAGAGTAACATAAACGAAATGTACTAAATTTTAAAAAGGAGAAACAAACATGGCTGATCTACTTCTAACTGTTGTTGGTGCTGATTTTGAACTTACTATGCAAGGTTCAGGAAATCCAGAAGGCGCAAAAGCTGCCCTTCAAAATGTATTTGCTGGGTACGAAGTTAAAGTTCAAGTAGTTGAACCTGTTGATATGAGTGGTCATTAATTCATATTAAACAGTACTTTATTAATGGGGGAAAGATTTTAGCTTTCCCCCTTTTTTATGAAAGATTTAAAATGATTTTACCCTTCTCATTCAATTCTGCTGTTAGAGAAATGAAACGAATTATATCATCAGGCTGTAATGCTAAATTAATTAAACGATGGTATGGTTGGGTTATAATAGATTAAAAACAAAAATATCAATTATCGAAAACAGTCTTTAAACATTAACAAGTCCTTAGACTGTGGACTTTATAAAAGGAGATAATCATGATGTATCAAGAAAAATTCGTAGCAACCATTAAATGTGATGGAAAAGTATTAAGAGAAAAAAACGGAACCGTTTACTTGCCTTTTGGTAGTGATTATTCAATTCTACTCAAAAACCTAAATTCCAGAAAAGCAAAAGTTAATATTAGTATCGATGATGAAGATATTTTAAATGGTCGATCTCTTATTATTGACCAAAATTCATCTACAGAATTAAAACGTTTTTTAACTGATGATGAGTGTGTTGGACCCAAATTGAAATTTGTTGAAAAAACTGAATGTATTAGATCCCAAAGAGGTGAAAATTCGGGTATGGATGGGATTATACGTATCTCATTTCAATATGAAAAATATTCATCAAGAAATATAACTCATTATTATCATAATACATCACCCAATTATTATAATCCATATCCCTATTATCCTAATGATTTTAAGTTCACTTCTAGTTCTTCGAATTCAGTAGATGGATTGGTAAGGTCTGTTGTGGATAATGATGTATCTATTAATGTGTCGAATACTTTAAACGAAGATGGTATGACCGTAATGGGTGAAGAAATACATCAAAACTTCCAAACTGTTAATGATATTATCTGTGAAGACGAAATTCATGTTATTTGTTTAGTTCTCAAAGGTGATATTAATCAAGAAAAAGTCTCTGAAGTGTTAACAGTTAAATCCAAAATCCAATGTAAAAAATGTGGTAAAAATAATAAATGGAATTCTAATTTTTGTTCCGTTTGTGGAAATAATTTAAAGTATTAAAAATCAAAAACTCCCTTAGTATAAATAACTATATAATTTACTAAGGGAGTTTTTTAATATGAAAGTCGCTTTATATATTGCCGATTCTGGTTCAATTGTTGATAAACTTATTAATGTTTGGACTGGATTATATGGTTATAGTCATACCGAAATTGCGTTTGATACAATTGGCAAAAAAGAAAATTCATATCTTTGTTGTTCATCATCTCCAAGGGATGGTGATGTTAGATTTACTAATATTAATTTAAATTCTGGTCATTGGCATGTTATTAATTTTGACATTCCCGCATATCAAGAAAAAGTGATATATGATGAATTAAGAGAATTAACAGGTGCTAAATATGATTGGAAGGGGATATTTTTTACATTTATATTTTCTTGGGTTCATAAACAAGATGATAAAAAATGGTGGTGTTCAGAATTAACAGCTTACATTTTAAATTTACATGTTCGAAATATGAATTTTAGAATATCACCAAATAAACTAGCTAAGAGACTAGACGCACCAAGACAACCTTTTAGTTTTAAATTATCATTCAAGAAGTCATACTGATATGGAAAACGAAATTCAAGAAGCTTTTATAGTTTATCGATTTGGCATTAAGTATGAAAAGTTTGATCATATTGCTTTTGGGGTCACATTAAATTTCTATAAGATCGGACGTTTTAATTTTCCATGTCTAATTTTTGATTGTTATAAATACAGTTATACGTTTGGTTGGTGTGAAGTTATTAATAAAAAGGATATAATAAAATGAACTTATTTAGTAAGCATGGAACTAAAATTTATAATTTAGTATTTGCTTTGGGTGCTTTGGGATTGACAGTTTCAGCATCAATGTTTGGTGGTGCTTATTTACCAGCTATTATTGGTTTATTCGCTGCTATGGCAAATCAAGTTGCTTTTTTCTTAGTTATTCTATTCACATTTCAATATTTTCAGGGTGGAACTGACTTGAAAATAAATCAAAAAATATTTGAAGAAGGCAACATAGCAGCAGCAATTTATCAAGCATCAATTGTTATTGCTATAGCTATGTTAATTTCGGGAGCCATTTTATGAACAATTTTGATAATTTAAAAAATATCTTAAATGAAGATGATACACCAGATTCAAAAGCTTTCCGAAAAAAAGTTGATAATGCTGCCAAATCTTTAGGTAAATTAAAAATCACTTTTAAAGTGACTGAAGTGGGTACTGTATCAAATCGGTATCTTAAAGTAGCAGCATATGTTAAAAATACAGAAATTGGAGCAATATGGATTCAAGATCATGGTGGTACAATTGGTGTTGATTTTACAGACGCATCAGGTTTATTTGAAATCGATGAATTTAATGATCATTTACGTAATTTAATAGGTGGAAGATGATGAAAAATTTTAATATATTTTTACAAGAGAGTTCAACAACTCCGTGGAAAACATTAGTTAATAAAGCAAATTGGCGTTTATATAGTGCCCCTGAAGAAAAGGTTGTGAGCAAAGCAATGACGAAAGAGTTTTCAAAACTTTGTACAGCTGCTTTTAAGGAATTAGCTAGTGGTAATGTTACTTTGGATGAAGCAGGTAAAGGTGTTTTTAAAAAGTTTATGAGTTTTAAAAAACAATATTATAAATTGGGTGCTGATGATACCGCTACCGACGATGTAGTTGTTTCTTTAGTTTCGAATATTTTTAAAATCCCTTCCGAACGATTATAAAATTAAGAAAACAGGAAGTTTAAAATCTTCCTATTAGGAGATCAATTATGAAAAAATCACTTCTTGAAATATTAAAAGAAGGTCGTAAAGATGAATATGTAATTTATCATAAATCATATTCAGCAGCAGCAGATGAAATTACAAAATTTGCTGAAAAGAATGGGTATACATTAGATGACCAAACCGATAAAGAAGATATTGGAACTCAAATGTATAATGAGATTGGAAGGGGTCCTAAAAAACCTTCAAATGGAAAAACTAATAAATTCCATTTTAAACTTTATAAGAATAATTCAATTCAAAAGAAACAATTACACGCTCAAATTTATGGGGATAATGGTCGTTTTGAATTGAATATGTACATTAGTTAATTTGGTATTAACATGAAAAACTTTAAAGATTTTTTAGAAATGGATGAGAGTGTACCATTTTCCCAAAATATGATTGGGAAACTATTAACTAAAGATTTAGATAATTTATTAACACAATTATCCAAAACCACAAATGATAGAAAATGGACTACACTTAATAATAAAGCCAAAAAAGAATTTAAAAGTTTAAACATTAGTGGTGTTGATTTTCATGGTTATCATGATGCTTTTATTAATTACATGAAAGACAAAAAATGAAAAACTTTAAAGAATTTTTACATGAAAAAGTTTCTCAGCAACAAATTAATGATCTTGAAAAATTTGCGGATAGAATTTTAGCTAAGTTCAATATAGACGTGGAATTCACAAAGCATTTTGTTGATCGTGTTAATGATGAACGAAATAATCCTGAAATCACAATATCAGAAATTCAAAAATTATTCAAGAAAATCCAAAAACACAAAGGTGAAGAATTAAAAAAATCAAAGGATACTGAAGTTGTTTTAAAAGATATCCAATCTGATTTAAATATACCAGTTGTGGTAAAATATAAAAATGGAGAATTTGAAGTAACTAATAAAACAATTATGCGAAAGAAAAATTTCAAAACTCCTGACAAAGTGATAAAATATTGAGAGGGTATTATTTATGAAATCTTTTAACGATATGTTATTAGAACAAACAGGTTGGAAAGATGACGGAGCAGCACCACACGCCCGATTTGTGGTCTTGAACGGTTGGAAATTTGATTCAAGATGGAATAGTTTTTCACAAGCTAAAAAAATGACGACCGCTCTCGGTCGCTTAACTAATATGAAAGTCTGGGATAGAAAACTAAAGAAAGTTGTATATGAAATCGATGCCGGTAAAGTTATAACAGATAAACAATAAACTAAAGGTGAATTAATGAAAATTGGATTTACATGTTCATGTTGGGATTTATTACACGCAGGACATTTGTTATTCCTTAAAGAAGCTAAAGAACATTGTGATTTTTTAATTGTTGGAATTCAATCTGATCCAAGCATTGATAGACCCCATAAAAAGAAACCTGTTGAAACATTAGAAGAACGTATTTTACGTGTTGATTCATTGAAGTATGTTAATAAATATTTCATATATGAAACTGAAAAAGATCTATATGAATATTTAAAAACACACGAACAAAATATTGATATTCGTTTTTTAGGCTCTGATTATCTGGATAAATCCTTTACAGGAGATGATTTAAATATTCATATTTTTTATCATCATCGGAACCATGAATTTTCATCAACGAATTTATATCAAAGGATTATTAAACATTATGAAAATGATAAATCTAATATTGTTCGTGATGTTATTAATGTTAGTGGGTTGTAAGGAAGTAAAATCAGACCAAACTGAAAATATTGTAATACCTGAACCTCCTAAAAAAATAGAATATGTTAATTTTGGAAAGGAATTTGTTAAAAATGCAAAATCCTATGGGTTTGTAAATGAGACTCAAGGTCCCAATCGTTCACCAGAAATAGATAAATTTCATGATTATGCGGGTTTACCTTATGGAAATCCTTGGTGCGCGATGTTTGTTAATTATGTACAATATGAGTCTTTAAAACCTTATAATTTGAGACCCTATACAAAATCAGCAAGGGTATCTTATATTTTTCATTATGCTTTGAAACATAAATACCAATATAAGATTAAATTTGCCAAGACATTATTATATGGAATAAACGAAGGCGAAACTGGTGATATATTAATATTCATTAGTGGAGCTTCTAAACAAGCAATGGATAATTTTAATGGTCACACTGGATTTGTTATACAAGAAGAAGCACCAGGAAAATTTAAAACAATTGAAGGAAACACTGGACCAGGTAATTCAGGAAGTCAGAGAGATGGCGACGGAGTATACGAAAGAAGAAGGTTCATCAGGCTCGGCTCGAAGTTCCGAATAGAAGCTTTAATTCAACCATTATATCCAAAAACGGAAAAAATTAATGAATGATTTTAATTTTAGAGATGAAAATGAAAATGGTATTCCTGATATTGTAGATTCTGCTGAAGAAGCTGTCAAAAAAGCAAGCCTAGTATCTCGTACATTCACTAAACGAAATTTATATTTAAGCATCATCATTGGTGTTATTATTGCTGGTTATGGTCTTTTTGGTTATATGTATATGACTTTAAGAGATGAAAAAATAGCCATTCAAAATCAATATAACTGGTTTCAGTCTGAACAAGAAATTGAAATTAATAAAGCAAAAATGGAAGAACGTAGACGTGTTTTAAATGAATTGGGTGTTGAATACGGAACTTTGAAAAAAGATTTAGACGCTAAACGAACAAAGGTTGATAAACATATAAATAAAATCGAAGACAAAGATTTTGCAAAGGAAATAAAAAATGAAATTGAACAAATGGATATTGTTGAGTTGCGTGAGTCTTTTTCTAAGTTTGGGTATAAACCTAAATAACGCTTTCGCTGAAGATGTTAAAGAAATTTGTTTTGATGAACCTACCGCGAAACAAATTTTTACTGAATTGAATGTATGTAAAGAAATCGATTCAGAATTGAAAATATTAAAAATTGAATTTGAAAATGAACGCTCCTCCTTTGATTTAGCTACTCATAATCTCGAAAACCAAATCTCTTTATTAGAAGATCAAAGACAGGACGAACATGACCGCGGCGAAAAATATCGTATTGAATGGAAAGAATGCGGTCAAACTTTAACAACATGTCAACAATCTAAACCCAAACGAATGACGTGGTTTGGAGCCGGTTTTGGCTCCGCCGCTATCATCGCTTTAATCATAATTGCTTTATAAAGGAGAAAATAAAAATGAAATCAGTTTTACTAACATATCTAAGCGATATGAAATCACATAAAATTAATGTCAAAGTGTTTATTGAAGGTTCTTCACCAACACAAGCTAAAACTATGTTATCTGGTAAAATCACCAATTTTGATGAGGAAACAATTGTCTTAGATGAATGTCTAATTTTTTTAGACCGCGTAATTTCAATTGCCCCTTTTTATTAATAACGTATTATTTCATACTCTAAAAGCGTAAATATTTTTTGGGTATTTACGCTTTTTTTGAATTTTTTTGTTGACTTTCCCTTTTGGAGTTGGTACAATTAGTCATAATCAATTGGAAGCACTCTTTCGAAAGGAAACAAAAATGACTCAAGCTCAATTCCAAAATCTTCCCTCCGCCCAAAAAATCAAAGATCAAATTGTCGAAGAATTGACCGCGCTCGATAAGGTTACTTTCGATGACATCAACAAAGCAGTCGCTTCGAAAATTGACATCATTGATTTGAGAATTCTGATGAGCCGTTGGGTTGAGTGTTTGGTTGACATCCATGTCGAACTGGAAAGGGTGAGGGTGTAATAATGAATGACAATTTGAAAACGAAAAACAAGTCAAAATCCAGTTTTCAAAAGCGGTATTCAATCAACGTACCGAATACTGGTTCAAATGTTACTTTACATCTTTCCAAATTTGAGCTTTGGAATTTGCGTGGAAAAATTAACGAAATATTAGAATCTGAATAAATGGAGTAAAAATGCCTCAATTATTAATGGAACGAATTAAAGGTTATAATGAACAATATCGTCAAGGGAATCCTCAAATTTCAGATGAACATTATGATGCTTTGCTAGAAGAAGTCCAAAATATTCTTCCTGAAAAGAGTTATTTAATTTTTAGGGAATCATTGGGTGAGCAAGGTGGGTCTGTTAAATTATCTCATATTGCGGGTTCATTACGTAAAGTGACTTATGGTACTGATCAACTTCAAAAATGGTTTGATTCTCATGGAATCAATAAATTTTTTGGTTCTGCTAAATTAGATGGAATGGGATTTATTGCCACATATGTAAATGGGGTTTTAGTAAGTGTTAGCACCACTGGTGATGGTGAAACTGCTGAAGATATTACTCATAATGCAAAATATTGTTTGCCCACTTTGATAAACATTGAGGGTGTTATTATTATTCGTGGGGAATTTGTTCTAACAAAAAAAGATGCTGAAATTTTGGGTTATAAAAATGCTCGAAATGGTGTAGTGGGTTTAATGAAA
>Ga0256913_10002079_pt1 | contig 10197 bp, 7 predicted proteins | sample Axial_MatmetaG_FD_185970 | JGI IMG/M metagenome (GOLD analysis project Ga0256913, IMG submission 185970) | Deep-sea worm associated microbial mat communities from Axial Seamount, Juan de Fuca Ridge, Pacific Ocean - Axial_Mat | ecosystem: Environmental > Aquatic > Marine > Oceanic > Microbial...
TCTTTAAAAGCCTGTCTTATATATTTATATGTGTTTAATTATTCAGATAATTTTTTATATGTTTCATATCTGTTTTTAGCATCTTGCTCACCTTGTTCGAATAATTCCTTAGCTCTTTCTGGGAAAGTTCTAGTTAACGATGCATATCTATTTTCACCCATTAGAAACTCTTTGTAATCTCCGGTTGGTGCTTTTTGATCTAATGTGAACTTGTTGCCTTCAGCTTCTGGGTTGTATCTGTAGTTATTCCAGTAACCTGTTTGAACAGCTAATTTCTCTTCTAGTTGTGATTTAGCCATACCTTTTCTTATACCATGGTTAATACATGGAGCATAACAGATAATTAGTGATGGTCCTTTATAGCTTTCAGCTTCTTTTACAGCTTTTATAAACTGTGATTGATTAGCACCCATTGCACTTTGTGCAACATATACATAACCATATGACATAGCCATTAAACCTAAGTCTTTTTTCTTAATTGGTTTTCCAGCTGCTGCAAATTTTGCTACTGAACCAGATGGAGTAGCTTTTGAAGCTTGTCCACCAGTATTAGAATAAACTTCAGTATCAAATACTAATACATTAACATCTTCACCTGAAGCTAATACATGGTCTAATCCACCATATCCAATATCATATGCCCAACCGTCTCCACCAACAATCCATTGCGAACGTTTAATCATATAATCTTCTTTTTCAAGTAGTTCTTCAACAACGTCTTTTATACTTGCATCTTTACATTGTTTTAAACTTGCAACTAATTCATCTTTAATAGTTCTTGTGTTATCGCCTTCTTCTTTATTATCAATCCATATTTTTGCAGCTTGTTTAACTTCTTTACAACTAGTGCTACTATCAAGTATTTCTTGACATAAATCTTCTACTCTACTTCTGATTTGTTTAACACCTAGGAACATTCCTAAACCATACTCAGCATTATCTTCAAATAGTGAGTTAGCCCATGCTGGTCCATTACCATTTTTATCTACTGCAAATGGTGTTGAAGGTGCAGATCCACCCCATATTGATGAACACCCTGTTGCATTAGCAATCATCATTCTATCTCCATATAATTGTGTTACTAATTTTAGATAAGGTGTTTCTCCACAACCTGCACATGCACCAGTAAATTCAATATATGGTTTTTCAAATTGACTACCTTTAACTGAATATTTATTAAATTCTGTTTGTTTCTCTTCAATCGTTTCTGCAAATTCCCAAAGCTTAACTTGGTCGTATTGAGTTTCAATAGGTTTCATTACCAATGCTTTTTCCTTAGCAGGACATACATCGGCACAACTACCACAGCCTAAACAATCAAGCACTGAAACTTGAATTCTAAATGTTAAATCAACTAAACCTTTACCAATAGCTTTTTTGCTTTCAAAACCTTCTGGAGCATTATCTCTATCAGTTTCATCTAGTAAAAATGGTCTTATAACCGCATGAGGACATACATATGCACATTGGTTACATTGAATACAACTATCCATATTCCATTCTGGAATACTAACTGCTACGCCACGTTTTTCATATTGAGTCATAGCTTGTGGGAAAGTACCATCTTCAATTCCTTCAAAAGAACTAACTGGTAATGAATCACCTTTTTGCATATTCATTACATTAGCTACGTTTTTATAAAAATCAGTTCCTTTTACTTCTTGTACTGCATCTTTTCCTAATGTTTTCCATTGTGCTGGTACATCTTTTTTATTAAGAGAAGATACCCCTTTATCAACGGCTTCATTATTCATATTAACAATTTTATCGCCTTTTTTACCATATGATTTTTTAATTGCTTGTTTCATATAGTCAATAGCTTCATCCATAGGTATGATTTTAGCAAGTTTGAAAAAGGCACTCATTAGAACCATATTGATTCTTTGGCCTAATCCTATTTCTTCACCTATTTTAATACCGTTTATAGTATAGAAATTAATATTGTTATTAGCTATAAATGATTTTACATCATTTGGTAACTTAGCATCTAATTCTTCATCCGTCCATGTGGTATTTAATAAGAAAGTACCACCTGGTTTAATATCAGAAACCATATCATATTTACCTAAATATGATTGTTGATGACATGCTACAAAATCAGCTTTACTTATTAAGTAAGTTGATTTAATTGGTAAATCACCAAAACGTAAGTGAGATACTGTAATTCCACCTGATTTTTTAGAATCATATGAAAAATATGCTTGAGCATATTTATTAGTATGATCACCAATAATCTTTATAGAATTTTTATTAGCACCAACAGTACCGTCTCCACCAAGACCCCAGAACTTACAACTAACCGTACCTTTTGTTGTAGTATCAATAGGTTGTCCAATTTCTAATGATAATTTTGTTACATCATCATTAATACCAATTGTAAATCCATTTTTAGGAGTAGTAAGTTTAGCATTTTCAAAAACTGCTACTATTTGAGCGGGTGTTGTATCTTTAGAACCTAATCCATAACGTCCACCTACAATAGTTGGTGCATTTTTATCGCCAGAAAAAGCAGCACATACATCAACGTATAAAGGTTCTCCAATTGAACCTGGTTCTTTAGTTCTATCTAATACTGAAATAGTATCTACTGTTTTAGGCAACGCCTTTAAAAAGTGTTTGATTGAAAATGGTCTGTAAAGTCTAACTTTTAGTAATCCAACTTTTTCACCTTTATCTACTAAGTAATTAACAGTTTCTTCTATTGTATCCGTAGCAGAACCCATGGCAATAATAACTTTAGTTGCATCAGGTGCTCCAATATAATCAAATAAATTATATGTTCTACCTGTGATTTTTGAAATTTCTTTCATATAGTTTTCAACTATTTCTGGAATAGCATCATAAAACTTATTTGCCGATTCTTTTGCTTGGAAGTATATGTCTGGATTTTGTGCTGTTCCTCTTAGAACTGGCTTTTCAGGATTTAACGCATTTTTTCTGAATTTCTTAACTGCGTCATTGTCTAATAATCCTCTTAAATCTTCATAATCCATTACTTCAACTTTTTGTATTTCATGTGATGTTCTAAATCCATCAAAGAAATGTACAAAAGGTACTCTTCCTTTAATTGCACTTAAATGTGCAACTCCGGCTAAATCCATTACTTCTTGTATTCCACCAGATGCTAACATTGCAAACCCTGTTTGTCTTGTTGCCATAACATCTGAATGATCTCCAAAAATAGATAATGCATGTCCTGCTACAGCACGAGCACTAACATGAAATACTCCTGGAAGTAATTCTCCTGCGATTTTATACATATTAGGAACCATTAATAATAGACCCTGTGATGCTGTAAATGTTGTTGTTAATGCACCCGCTTGTAACGAACCGTGTAATGTTCCTGCCGCTCCCGCTTCTGATTGCATCTCTACAACTTTAACTGTTTGACCAAAAAGGTTTTTTTGACCGTGGGCAGCCCACTCGTCTACATTCTCAGCCATTGGTGATGAAGGTGTGATTGGATATATTGCGGCAACATCTGTAAAAGCATATGCTACATGTGCAGCTGCTGTATTTCCATCCATGGTTTTCATAACCTTGCTCATAGTAAATTCTCCTTTAATATTTTTTCTATGTTATACGCTTAAACATAAAAAGATAAGCGCCTTTAATAGCTACAAGGTATTGTAACATATTTAACTTCTTTTTGAAATAGTTTTTGTCGTAATAACACTAGGCTTTTATCTTGTATTTTTTATAATGCTTTATATGCAAAAATGGTGCTTTTATATCTATATTTACCTTATCCTTTTTAAAAAGAAACATGCTTTGAAAAGCATGTGAAAAACAACATATAAATTTTGTAATTTAAAACTTACAACTTTATAATACTTATAGTAGCAAAATTATAATTTATTACTATTATTTTTTTCCTTTAAAGATAAATAAACAAAGTTTGTTGTTTCATGTCTAAAATTACCCCAATCGCTCCAAAAAGAAACTAGAGTTAATAGATATTGCGATACATAATTAAGTTCTTTGATTGTACAAAGTTTTACTTCACTAACTTCATTTTCTAAAGCATCTATAAGTAAATTGCCATTTATGTATTCTAATATAAATAAATAGGAATAAAATTTAACTTGCTGTTTTTTGTGATACATATTCCATTTAATTACTCCTTTGAAAGAAATAATCTTAACATCAATACCAAGTTCTTCTTTTACTTCTCTAACTAACGCTTGAACAATGTCTTCGTTATAATCTATTCCTCCTGTAGGAATTCTAAAAACACCTTCTGGATATTCTTCACTTTTAATAGTAATTATCTTTTTATCTTTTATAACACAAAAAACAACTTCTCCTCGTCTATCCCTTTTAATCGCATTTTTAAAATAATTAAAGTACTGCTCATTTTCTATCTTTAAAGTTATATCTTTAATTTGCTGTTTCCCTTTATATTTTTCACATAATTGTATATATTCTTTTTCATTAAATGTATTCATTTTTTACCCTGTTTTCTTGTATTTATTTATATAGCATATTATAGTAGAATTAATCTAATAAAAAAAGGAGATTTCTATGAAAGAATTTAATAACATTTACAACATGATTGATGTCACCCCTACGTCATGTGCCATTTTAGGTATTGAAGAACCCTCCGGTAGCATAGGCCATGTAATAGAAGAAATTACAACTGATTTAAGTGGTTATAAAAAACTATGTGTTTTAGCAATGGATGCTTTTGGGTATTATGCCTATTCTCTTTGGAATAAAAAAATGCCTTTTTTACAATCGTTACATGAAAAACACTCACTTATTATTAGTTCTGTTATGCCAACAATAACTCCTGTTAATTTTTCTACTATGATAACTGGTACTACATTAAAAGCACATGGTGGTAATTCTATGTCTAGTATCTTAAAGTGCGAAACCATATTTGAAGTATTAGAAAAAAACAATATGACTGGTTCAGGCATAGGTTTAAAAGACTTTACCGGTTCAAGAATATTAGGTAGATATTCTCAAATGCCTGTTATATATCCTGATGACTCGCAAGACATTGAATGGGACGATGGTTTTTATAATTCTTTTTTACCATTAGTTGAAAAATCACCCGATTTTATTATTGCTCAATTAGGAACTATTGATACTGTATTCCATCGTTTTGGTCCATCATCAGAAAAAGTAGTACCTATGCTTCAAAAAACAGATGAAATGCTTAGTAAAGTAGTTCCTATGCTTAATAAAAAAGGTTACGGAGTTATTATACTTGCCGATCACGGTCAACAAGATAAAGTAGATGTTCAAGGTGGTACTCACGGTAGTGCTTATTGGCAATCACGTCTTGTACCTTGTACTTGGATTTAGCATTATTTCTTATATATTTTTATAACATTTTAGCGTATAATAATTTAAACTTTATAACTATTACTAATTGGAGTGTAAACATTGATTAAATTTATTAAAAAAGAAAATATAACAAAAGTTATATTATTGATAGCAACCTTGTTGATTTTAATTTCAGCAATTTTTATATATACATATATAAATAGCACTCTTTCAAAAGAACTTATACGTCCTAATATATATATTAATAATATTTCAATTGGCAGTTTAACTAAAATACAAGCGCAAGAAAAATTAAAAGAAGAAACAAATAAAAAATATCGTGATTTATCTTTAACAATTTCTTTTGAAGATTATAGTAATACATTTACTTTAACTAAGCTATCGTATGCTTGCGATGCTAAAGAAGCTATTAATAAAGCTTATTTAATTGGACGTAAAGGCACTTTTAATAATAAAGTTAAACAATATTTTTTAAACAAATCTCCAATTTATTATTCCGTATCATATATTTATGATACAAATAAAATAAAGGAAATTGTAAATAAAGTAAGTAGTGAGCTTAATAAAGATAAAGATGCTAGCAATATTTCTGTATTACCCGATAGGATTATAGCGCATGTAGGACAAAGTTCTCTAAAAGTCAATAAAGAAAAGTTATATGATGATATTATTACACATATTAAAACTTTAGATTCTACTAATATTAATATTGAAGTAGAAAGAGAAATGCCCTTTAAAATAACCTCAAAAAGAATTTATGATTTAGTATATTTACCACCAATAAATGCTCAATATAGCTATGAAAATAACAAAGTGAAAATTACAAAAGGTCGTTATGGTAAAACTATAGATACTAAATATATTGATGAACTTTTAACTAAGTATAGAGATTTTACAGTTGATATAGAAAACATTAAACCACAAATTGTTTCTTCTTTACTCAAAGAAGAACTATTTAGTGACACCCTTTCTACGTTTAGAACAACTTATCCTTTAGACAATGATAATGATTATAATCGAAGTGTTAATATTTCTTTAGCAGCAAATGCAATCAATAACTATATTTTACCTCCTGGTGAAGTTTTTTCTTTTAATAAAATAGTAGGTCCTCGTACCAAAGAAAAAGGTTATCAACTTGCTCATGTATATGATGGTGGAAAAATAGTCTATGGTATAGGTGGAGGGATTTGCCAAGTATCCACCACTCTTTATAACGCCTCCTTATATGCAAATTTTGAAATAATAGAGCGAAACGCTCATCAATTTACTGTAGATTATGCCCCTTTAGGACAAGATTCTTCTGTTTCCTATGGATATGAAGATTATGTTTTTAAAAACAATACTTCTTATCCTATAAAAATCGTATTAGAAATTAAAGATGTTAAAACCACCAATAAAGAGGGCCAACTAATTGATGGTAAAACCATTGAATGTACTTTTTTAGGTACAAAAACAAATAAAGACATCTCATATAAATATTATTATAAGATTCTAGAAGAACGTCAATATACCACAACTATACAATATGACTCTTCAAAACCAAACACTTATGTAAGTGTATTACAAGAAGGAAGAACTGGTTATATAATACGTACTATTAAAGAAACCTATATAAATAATGAAAAAATAAAAGAAAAAACTTTAGGGTATAGTTATTATCAACCATACCCTAAAGTAGAAATACACGGTACTATCAATTAAATTTTAATCTTTTTGAGATTTAAGAGCCTTAATTGTCATAGGTATTAACATCATAACAATACTTATTAAAATTGCCACAAGTCCAAAAACTAAATATTTATAAAAAAGTGCTTGTGTTATTTTATACATATTAATACTTGCAATAGTCATAGCTGATATTGGAAAAGAATAAGCCCACCATGAAAGTGTGAATTTTAATTTAAAAAACAATTTAAATTCACTTAATAAAAATGTCGTTAAAAATAAAGCAAAAAAGTATAATATCTTTGAAAAACTATCAGAAGTATTTGTTAACATAACATATGCTACAGAACCTATAGCAGGTGGTGCTATTATAATTGCCAATGTAGGCATTAACTTTTCATGTAAAGGATGTTCAAATATAATTCTATATATAAAGATTGTAAATAATATAAACCATAAAACAATACCAATAGTAAAATAAAACCATAAAATATCACTTGTAAAAATATTAATTCCTGCTAAGGGAATTAATAACGTTCCTACAACAGTTATAAACCAAGTAGGATTAAAATGTTTAATATCATGAGCATCATGCATCATCCAAAAAGAAAGTATTCTATATGTGAAATATGTATGTAATACTGTCCCAATAATTAATAAATATTTTGAAATACTAGGTGCTGTAGTTTGTAGTGCCAAACTAAATATTAAAAGACTAAGTGAAATTATTGAAAAGAAATTAGCTTGCATAGGGTTTTTAAATTCGCTTTTAACCTCTATGGGATATTTAATTAATTTAGCAATATATATACTTAGTAATAAAGTAAACAAAAACATTGTTAGTATTAATAAATACATGTTTATGTGTAACTTTGAGCCTATAGCTCCTTCAAACTTTTGTATAGTAAGGGTAAATCCTGCTAAACCTAATATGATTGAAAAAAATGAAATTGGAAAATTTTTTAATTTACTTTGTTTTTCCATAATAATTCCCCCTTTTAATTAATGATTTATATATTATACCCATTAACTATGTTTCTTAACATGTAATTTGTATTCATCAGCCATCGCCAAAGTATTTGAAAAAGGCCAGTGATTTCTTATACTATTAGTTACACCTAATATAAAGGGAGTATCTTTAAATATTTCCATGCATTCTCTTACAGCTTCTCGTGTTTTAGTATCATCCTTATAACCTAAATGCATAGGTGTGCTAACACCCGTCCAAACACAAGATTTTTGATAGAAAGCATCGTGTATTTCTTGATTAGAGCAATTAGATAACTCAGGTTCAAACCCTTCTACCATATCAAACCCTATATCCGCAATTCTTTCTAAAAGAGGTTTCATTCCTGTTACCATTCTATAATACATAGGTATGTCATATTTTTTAGTTTCTTTAACTGTTTCTTTTAAATATGGAAGTACATATTTGTCAAATTGATTAGGCGTAAAAAAATTAGTTTGTTCATATCCGCCAAAACGTTTTAAAAGATCAACTCCATAATCTTTTGCCGTTTTAATATTTGCAAAAACAACTTCTTTTTCAATAGTTGCAAGTTCACTAAAAGCTTGATCATAGTCCATGGAAAAATATACTAAATTTTGTGCTCCTATAAAAAACATAGGGATTGCTAAACCTTGTCCAATAGTAGTACGTGTTAAAACACCATATTTTTTTGCCAAAGCAATTGCATCTTTATTTCTTTCAAAAGTTTCTTTTATTTGTTGGTCATCAGGTTTTTGCCATAAATATTTTAACGCTTTTATATCTTTATCATCTTTAATAAGAGGTTCATATATATTAGAGGTAGTGTGATCATTTCCCGGATGTGGTATATCTTTACCAAACATCCAATCGGGTGTTAATTTTTCACCTTGCTTTATGGTTCCCTCTGGTGTTTGATATTCTTTAAATAAAATTTTATATGTTTCGCCTTTAATATTTTCTTCCCATATTTTTATTTTTACATCTTTATGTATTCGTGGCTGTGGCACTTCTACATTAACAACAGGTTCAAACCCTAAATCTAAGTGAGCTTTTATTTCATCTTCTAATTTAGTTAAATCATAATTAGGGATTCTAAGATTAGTATTAAAATATATACTACATGGTATATATCCTATATCCTCTTTATTAATAACCTTTAATAACTTATCTTTTGATTGCATATCTATCTCCTTTTTTTTATTATGTCACACACATATTGTTATTTCAATGATATACTTTATTTATGAAGATTATAAAAATACCCACATGGTATTATAAACAATTTGATGCAGATTATTCTTTAAAACATCCTACATTAGGTTATGGAAGTTGGCACAGTGAAAGTTTAGATATAAACCTATCAAAAACAGCCTTTGTAGTTATGCATGCCTGGAATCCTTTTGAATATGAAAATAATACTGGTTGTTATAGGGCCGTTGAATATTTACCTAGAGCAAAAAAAATACTAGAAACTACTTTACCTTCTCTTTTAAGCGCTTTACGTAAAAATAAATTAAAAATTTATCATATAGTTGATGAAAAACACACTAAATTTACTTCTTTACCAAATCCTATTAAAGATGAAGTAATACTAAATTTAGAAACCTTTAAAAAAAATAATGTTTTTCCAGGAAAACATAATCTATCCGATTGTAACAAATTTAAAAGACAGCCTATGCTTATAAAGTCTAATGAACCTCTCTTATATAATGGAGAAGAACTTCATAGGCTTTGTTTAAAAGATGGTATTAATCATTTGATTTATTCAGGCTTTGCACTTAATTGGTGTTTACAATACTCTCCTGGAAATATGAATGAAATGAGCGATAGAGGCTTTATGTGTTCTACTTTTAAAGAAACAATAACTGCCGTTGAAAATAAAGAATCAATTATAAACGAAGGACATAAAGAATATGCCCTTTGGTTAACTTCCATTAAAAATGGATTTATTTATTCTCTGCCGGAATTTTTATCTGCTCTTGAACATAGTTGATTTGTTTTGTTTTTATAATATTTTTACCCATTTCTTTAGCTTCAAATAATAATATATCCGCTTTATAAATCATATCTTTAATATTTTGTTCTTCTTTATATTCAATAAGACCACCACTTATGGTAAATTGAAAACCTTCAGTTACACCTAATGATACACTGCTCTTAATTTGATTTGCATAATCATATGCCTTCTTATAATCAATATCTTCAAATATAATTAAAAATTCATCTCCACCATAACGACCAAGCAC
>Ga0256913_10002080_pt1 | contig 10194 bp, 8 predicted proteins | sample Axial_MatmetaG_FD_185970 | JGI IMG/M metagenome (GOLD analysis project Ga0256913, IMG submission 185970) | Deep-sea worm associated microbial mat communities from Axial Seamount, Juan de Fuca Ridge, Pacific Ocean - Axial_Mat | ecosystem: Environmental > Aquatic > Marine > Oceanic > Microbial...
GTAAGAGGAACTCTAACATTATCTTTATACACAACCACAAAAGCATCAAACACCCCTTTGCTTTTAATTATACGGCTGTAATTAAGTGCATCTTTGTAATTTCTGAAATAGCCGATTGAGTAGCGGTAAACACCATCCTGAAAATTTTCGTGAACATCATCGGTAATGGCATATTTCTTTTTAAACAGTGCAAGGTCGGCAAGTTTGGTTCGTTTGGCTAAAATTTGCACCCTGTAAACAATGCCTTTGGTGGATTTATCTTCAACAGGAATTAATACCTGTGCCTTTTTTTGAACAGGTTTAACGGGGGGTGACTTTTTCTGTAATTCACCTTCGCTTTTTGTTTTTTCGTTGTAATCGTAAAAAGGAATAGGAACCATCTTTTTTTCGGGTTCTGCTTTTTTATCGCATCCGCACGGTTTTTTCTTTTTAACGGCAAAACCGTAATTGATGTAATAGGAAACCCCTACGGTTGTAAGAAAATGCTGATCAAACGGGAAGCCGTCGCGCCAAACATCCACATCATCGTTTAGCACCGTTCTCAGGTTTCCTTCAACATTAATCGCCAGACTTTTACTGATTTTAAAGTTCATTCCAACGCCAAAGGGCATTACAAAAGCGGCTTTTTTATAATCGATTCCATAATAACTGCCTCCGCTGTTAAACACAAATCCCGAATCGTAATCGTTCAGGGTGGTATTCCAAAACCCCACTCCAAGGCCAAGGGTTGCATATACCGAAAACACCCTGTCGGGTTTATACCCCCAAAACAGATCGGCAAAATTAAGATAGCCATGTACATTAAAATCAAAATAGCTCCCCGACAGTGCATAATTTACCGGTTGCCCCACACTGTTGAACAGTTTTTCGCTTTTCACACCTGAATATTGAAAGTTCATACCTAAACCCAGAGCGGGAGTAAACATTTTCCGTCCGGATAAACCAGCAGTAAGAGCAATCTGGCCATTAAATTTTTCGAAATAACCGCTGTTGGAAGCATCGCCGTAAAACTGCAAAAAACCAACATTAACCCCTGCAACCCAGTTATCTTTAAAGCGATAGGTATTTTCGTTAAGTTGTTGGGCATGGACAACAATCCCTAAAAAAATCAGGAAAAACAACAGCCCTGTTTTCGTCAGCCTGAAAGGATAATATTTTTTACTCCTTAAGCTCATACTCCTCTCCGCAAAACTTAGTAATATAATCGTGGGCAGGGCCAAAACCCATTTCCAGTGCCTTTTTCCAGTCGCGACAGGCACCATCCAGGTCATCCATAAAATATTTGGCCACTCCTCTGTTATAATAATTCTTAATCCAGTCGGAGTAATCCATTACACTTTTAGGTTTTAACTCTAAAGCCTTGTCGTAATCGCCAATGGCATCGTTATAGAGGTGCATTTTACTTCGTGCATTTCCAAGATAGGAGAAGATGAGAAAATCATCCGTTTCGGGATTTACCTCCAGAGATTTAATAAAGAAATCAATGGCAGAAGGATAATCGCCCATTTGATACTTCAGTACCCCGCGATTGTAATAACTCAGGTAAAGATTATTAGCCGAATCGGCTATCTCCTCAACCGGAACATAATACTCTTCCGAGTTCCGGATAAAGGATTTAAAAACATAAAGCGGCACCTCATAAAAAGTTCTGTCAAAAAGTTTCGACCAGTTATCGGGAGCCACAAAATAGCTGGCGAGATAAGCCTTTCGGAAAGTTTTTATCAGTTTGAACCGTACCACCTCATTATCCCCGTTTTTTATAGGGTAAACGGCAAAAACCAAATTCCAGTCGTTAACCTCCTCGCCCGATAAAACACTCTGCACATCCGCTACAATCATATCCTCTTCACGTTTCGGGTCGTAGTTTTTGATGGTACCACGGGCAAAAGCATTCAGGTTAACAGCATATTTATTATTAAAAGGAATATCCTGCGGCAATATCTTACTAAGCAGTTCGCTTTTAAAAACATAATAATCGAGTGAATTGAAAGCCTCCCAGTTTTCATGCAAAACGGGAAACTCATAAACTCCGTCGTGATATTTTTTAATAAGTACATTGTATTGCTTATCTTTTATCATAATTTTCCGGAGTTCCAATGACATGAAATTATCCTGCCCCAGTTTTCTGCTCGGTTCATTACTTTTATTGGTTTTTTCATCGGCATACGGTATTCTGTTGGATGATGAAACCCACTTTCCGTTGTTTTGAACCGCCCATCCCTTTGCTTTTGTAATTGAAGACTGTACCGGACTTAAAGTAGAATAGTTAACAAGCTCATCCTGACCATCACAATTATCATCTTGCTGGGCCATCACACCCAAGGGGATAAACCACAAGCTAACCAGCAGTATAACAGAATAAAACAGATAGTACTTCCTGATCATAAGTTTAAATTAATTATTATATTTTGGTTGGAGTGCTAAATTTAAAAACATTAAACAACCTGCCAACTTATATAGTGCAATAAAATTACAATTTTTTTCCACTTATCTACAAAAATTTAGCAGCTACCTGTTAACAACATCAAAAGGGCTGTTAATCACCGGCCGGAAAGTTTATTGAGCCACCATCTTTTTTACCGTTTCAAACGCCATGGGAACACCGCTAACATCTTTACCGCCGGCAGTAGCAAAATGGGGTTGGCCACCGCCGCCGCCTTTAACCTGTTTGGCAGCTTCGCGAATCATATTACCGGCATGCAATCCTTTTTCAACAAGTTTATCCGATAGCGCAACAATCAGGTTTACTTTTCCTGAGTTTTCAAGTGCCAGCACCACCACCACGTTATCGGCTTTTGCCCGCAGCATATGTGCCAGACTTTTTGCGCTGTTCATATCCATATCAATTTTATCGGCGATGAATAAAACATCTCCAACGGGCAGGGCACGGTTAAACAACTCTGTTCCCAGTCCTGCACTTTTTTCCTTCAGTAATTTTTCAAGTTCCTTATGAAGTTTTGAGTTCTCCTCTATCATCGACGAAACAGCCTGTACAACATTATTGGCATTTTTAAACTGCGATTTAACCGCTTTTAAGGTTTCAATCTGTTCATTTACATATTTTTCGGCAGCTTTTCCGGTTACGGCTTCAATACGCCTGACGCCGGCGGCAATACCGCCTTCCGAAACAATTTTAAACAAACCGATTTGTCCGGTTGCCTCCACGTGGGTTCCCCCGCAAAGCTCAACGGAATATCCTTTATCAAAAATCACAACCCTTACCCTGTCGCCGTATTTTTCGCCAAACAGGGCCATGGCCCCCATATTTTTTGCCTCCTCAATGGCAACATCCTGCATAACAACTCCGCGAATATTTTCGCGGATTTTATCGTTAACCAAATCCTCAACCTGTTTTATCTCCTCATCGCTCATTTTAGAAAAATGGGAAAAATCGAACCTCAGCCTGTCGGGAGAAACCAGCGATCCCTTTTGTTCCACATGCGAACCCAGCACCCTGCGGAGTGCCGCGTGCATCAAGTGGGTAGCACTGTGGTTATTGGCAGTTAGCAATCTTTTTTCTTTATTAACCTTTGCCGTATAAAGCTCATTAACCTTTTTCGGTTCATCGGTAACCAAATGGACAATCAGATTGTTTTCCTTTTTGGTGTCAATTACCTGCAGGGTTTCGTCACCCGATATCAACCGGCCTGTATCACCAACCTGTCCTCCCGATTCGGCATAAAAAGGGGTTTTGTCCAAAACCACCTCATAAACGGTTTTTTTCTTTGCCACCACCTTACGGTATTTCACGATGTGGGCGTTGCTTTCCAGCTTATTATATCCTACAAATTCACTTTCAACGCCGGGCAATAACTCAATCCAGTCTTCCGTATCTTTGGCGGCAGCCTTACGCGAGCGCTCTTTTTGTTGCTGCAAACCCTTTTCAAAACCTTCCATATCCACCACGTAGCCCTTTTCTCTTGCCATCAGGTTGGTAAGGTCGATGGGAAAGCCAAACGTATCGAACAGCTCAAAAGCAAAATTGCCGTCAATCTCCTTTTTATCGGCATTATGTTTTAAATAGCTTTCAAATCTTCTGATACCTTGTGCAAGGGTTCTTAAAAAAGCGGTTTCTTCTTCTTTAATAACCTGTTCGATTAATGTTTGCTGCGATTTCAGTTCAGTGAAAACATCGCCCATTTGAGATGAAAGTAGTTCTACCAGCTTAAAAATGAAAGGCTCATCAAAAGACAAAAATGTAAAACCGTACCGGACAGCCCTGCGCAAAATCCGGCGAATAACATACCCTGCCCCTGTGTTTGACGGCAGTTGCCCGTCGGCAATAGCAAATGCGATGGCTCTCAGGTGATCGGCAATAACACGCATGGCTATATCTTTCGGTTCATCATTACCGTAAGGTATTCCCGAAAGTTCAGCCACCTTATTAATAAGGGGTACAAATATATCGGTATCGTAATTTGAGCGTACACCCTGCAACACCATCGAAAGGCGTTCAAACCCCATTCCGGTGTCGATATGTTTGGCAGGCAGGGGTTCTAAAGCACCGTTTGCCGCGCGGTTAAACTCAATAAACACGAGGTTCCATATTTCAATCACTTCCGGATGGTCTTTGTTCACCAGTTCTTTTCCCGGCAACTTTTTTTTCTCCTCATCCCGACGTATGTCGATATGAATTTCGGAACACGGCCCACAGGGACCGGCTTCGCCCATCTCCCAAAAGTTATCCTTTTTTGACCCAAACAATATCCGGTCTTCCGCAATTAATCCCTTCCAAAAATCAAAAGCCTCCATATCGGCAGCAGTCCCGTCTTTTTCATCGCCGCCAAAAACCGTCACATACAAGCTCTCTTTATCAATTCCGTAAACATCGGTAAGCAGCTCCCACGCCCACTCAATGGCCTCCTTTTTAAAATAATCGCCAAACGACCAGTTTCCCAGCATCTCGAACATGGTATGATGATAAGTATCACGCCCCACCTCTTCCAGGTCGTTATGTTTACCCGAAACCCTGAGGCATTTTTGCGTATCGGCAACCCGTAAATATTTGGCTTGTGTATTACCCAGAAAAATATCTTTAAACTGATTCATACCGGCATTGGTAAACATAAGCGTCGGGTCGTTTTTAACCACCATAGGAGCCGAAGGTACAATTTGATGACCTTTGCTTTTAAAGAAATCCAGAAAAACCTTTCTAACTTGTGATGAGTTCATTATATGCTTTTATCTTTTGATTTTTAACTTATTAACAAAACAGAGCTGCAAATTTACTCGAAATTATTAATTTTGCAGCCTTTATGGCAAGAACTAAATACATATTTAACGAGGCAAGCCAAACTTACGAACCTTTAAAAAGGAGTACCGGACAACGGTTTTTTCGTGTGCTGTTGTTTATGGCCTCATCCATTGCCGTTGCCATTTTAATCTTTGTTATATCGTTCACATTTTTTGATTCTCCAAAAGAGAAAATAATTAAAAGAGAACTGGCACAGTATAAGTTACAGTTTAAAATTATGAACGACCGGCTGGACAGGATGCAGTCGCTCCTTGATGAATTATCGAACAAAGATGACAATATTTACCGGGTTATTTTTGAAGCGGAACCCATACCAAAGTCGGTAAGACAGGCCGGATATGGCGGTGCCGACCGGTATGCCAGGCTGGAAGGTTACGAAAATTCGGCACTGCTTAAGCAAACCGCCGAAAAACTTGATAAAATTGCAAGCGAAATATATGTTCAGTCAAAATCGTTTGACGATGTTTATAAGCTGGCCAGAAAAAAAGAGAAGATGCTCCGCAGCATCCCCGGAATACAGCCGGTAAAAATAACCGACCTGAAACGAATCTCCTCCTATTTCGGTTACCGGATCGACCCCATATACAAAGTTAAGAAGTTCCATTCAGGCATCGACTTTTCGGCTCCCGAAGGGGCACCCGTATTTGCAACAGGCGACGGTGTGGTTAAAAAAGTAAGACACTCACGAAGAGGTTACGGCAACACCATTGAAATTGATCACGGTTACGGATACAAAACTTTTTACGCCCATTTGAGCAAGATAATGGTACGAAGAGGGCAAAAAGTAAAACGGGGCGAAGTAATCGGCAAGGTGGGCAATACCGGAAAATCGACCGCACCGCATGTTCATTACGAGATCATTAAAAACAAAAGAAAAATCAATCCCGTCTATTATTTCTTTAACGACCTGAGCCCCGAACAGTTTGATGAAATGCTTAAACTATCGAAAATTCCAAACCAATCGTTAGATTAACCAAAATGCTTAAACCCGAAAAGTTATATTACAAAATCGGCGAAGTTGCCAAAATGTTCGGCATCAAAACTTCATTGATTAGATATTGGGAAAAGGAATTCAGCATCATCAGACCCAAAAAAACAAAAAACGGCCTCAGGCTTTTTACCCGAAAGGATATTGACCATTTTGAGTTGATATATCACTTGATTAAAGAGAAAGGGATGACCATTAACGGTGCCCGGGAATATATAAAAAAACAGAGGGGGCTGAATAATTTTGAAAAACTTGAAGTAATTAACACCTTAAAGCGCACCAAAGCCTTTTTACAGGACATCAAAGACTTGCTGGACAAAAGAAATATCATACAAAACAACAAATAACCCGCAAAAACCGATATTTAATTTACACTACCGGTTTCATAATCCTTATTTACTATTTTTACACTTCATTTTAAAAAGATGACAGCTATGATTAAATATCTGGGGTTTATTGCTTTTGCCTTATTTTTAGAAACGGGTATTTTCGCACAGGAACAAACAACACCGGCAGAAAGCAGAAAAAAACAGTTAACAACTCAGTTAAACTACCGGTTTAAAGGGGGATTATACACCTTTGAAAAGCTTTTCAATTCAACAGTTACTTACCCCGAAGCCGCACGAAGATACTGTATTCAGGGAATCGTTATTGTAAGTTTTGATGTAACCTGCGACGGACAATTGGGCTTTGTAACCATAAAAAACCCGCTGCATTACGGTATCGACGAAGAGGTTAAAAAATTCTTTGTAGCTACAAACGGAAAATGGAATAAATGCCACGATAAAAAATACGAGCATTTTAACATCCCTATTCAGTTTAAAATAAAAGGAACACAATCGCTTACCCGGGAAGGGCTTATTATATTTGAAGGTAAAAATCCGGGATTTATTTGTAATGGAGAAGAATACTATTTGCAAAAAGCCAAAAAATACCTTGAAAAGGGAAAAGGCAAAAAAGCCACCGAATACTTGGATATACTAATACGACTCGATCCGTTTAACAGCTCTTACTACAAGATGAAAGAGGAGGCGATTACAGCGGGCGGAAAAAAGAAAAAGAAAAAATAACGTAAATGATTGAGGTTATCAATAATTTTGACATCCGGCTTCTTTATTGGATAAACGGGCACTATAACAACTTGTTCGATCAGGTAATGTTATTTGCCAGCAGTAAATCAGGCTGGATGGTTTTTTACCTGTTCCTCCTTTACATCATTATAAAAAAGTACAACAGGCGAGCCGTTTTTGCCATTGTTTTTATAGCCCTTGCCATTACCCTTTCCGATCAGATATCCGTTCATCTATTTAAAAATCTGTTTCAGCGATTGCGCCCATGTCATCAGCCGGAAGTTATGGAAAACTTAAGGATGATAACAGGTTGCGGAGGCCAATACGGTTTTGTATCATCACATGCCGCCAACAGTTTTGCCCTTGCGGGAATTGTAATTCCGCTTATAAAAAAACGGTGGTTAACCGTTACCATGTTGTTTTGGGGATTGCTGATTATTTACAGCAGGGTTTATCTCGGGGTACATTATCCGTTGGATGTTATGGCAGGCAGCCTGCTGGGTTTCGCGGCAGGATATGCCATGGCTGCTTTGTTTTTTACCGTTAATAATAAATGGGGATATTTATTGGACAAAAAAACTACTCCGTAAATTCAATCAAAACCGTATCGTTTTTTCTTAAGCCGAGCAATCCGGAGGCATTGGAACGGTTAAGCGCTATTTCGAGCATGCCGGCACCGTTAAACAGGGCAAGCGGGTCAATCTCTTTTACATCCGAATAAAGTTTGCTTATCTTATTAATATTCGTTCGCTTAAAAGTGAGGGTAAACGATCTTCCGGCCGCCACTTTTTCAAACAGCTCTTCGGTAATATTGGTTATGGCATTTTCAAAATGATCGATATGTATCACAATACCCTTAATAAAATCATTACCATAAGAGGGTTCAAAAGCTCTCGACTCCTTAAACGATTCAAGTTGTTTCCCCAGCTCTCCGGGGTCACCTCCTCCGGCCAGATGTACTGCAGCCTTAACAAACCTGTCGCGACAGGAAAAAGTAAACCGAACCTTATCCTGATAAGCATCAAACGGAGTGGTCAGTTCAATTATTTTATCCACAGCATCATCACCGGTGATCATCGAAAAAATACCGTTATCGGCACCAATAAAGTAGTGTCCTTTGTAACTTACAACAATGTGCGACTGTACATTCTCGTAAGCAACAAAATCCTCACTGTCAATTCCGATAATATGTACCGTACCCTTTGGGAAAGTTTCAAAAGAGTTCTTTAAAACATAAGCGGCATGGGCAATGTCAAAAGGGCGGATATTATGCGATATATCAACCACCACCGCACCGGGCAACAGTTGATAAACCGAACCCTTTACAGCTCCCGCGTAATAATCTTTATCGCCCCAATCAGTTGTAAGTGTTATTATTCCCAAATTTTTTATCAATATTATGGTTGCCTCTGTTGAATTTTCAAAATTACTAAAATTAGCACAGGAGTGCTCATATTTTTAATATTTTTGACCTGACAAACAAAACCGCTAAATTATTTGAAACAGAGCCAATGAGCGAAACCATCATACAGGTTGACATCGACAATCCGCTGGAGTTTTACGGACCCGGCGACCGTTACCTGAACCAGATAAAAGATATTTTTCCGAAAGTAAAAATCATTGCCCGCGGCGAACTGATAAAACTCATTGGCGAAAACAGGGAAATTAAAAATTTTGAAACCCGTTTTGAACTTCTGTTAGCCCATTTCGACAGATTTGGAAAAATTACCGAAGAGGTGGTAAGCCAAATTATGAACGAAGAAAAAAACCAAACTGCAACAACACACTCAAAAGATGATAACGTGCTGGTTTACGGACGTTACGGCAAACTTATCAAAGCCCAAACCGACAACCAAAAGGTAATGGTTAAAAGCATTGACAAGAACGACATGTTATTTGCCATCGGTCCCGCCGGAACAGGAAAAACTTACACTGCCGTTGCCCTTGCCGTAAGAGCCCTGAAAAACAAAGAGATAAAACGGATAATTTTAACACGTCCGGCTGTGGAGGCGGGCGAAAGCCTCGGTTTCTTACCCGGCGACATGAAAGACAAGCTGTACCCCTACCTGCAACCACTGTACGATGCGTTAAGAGATATGCTGCCTCATCAAAAACTCCTCTCCTACCTCGAAGACGAAACCATCGAAATAGCACCACTTGCATATATGCGCGGACGAACCCTCGGCAACGTTTTTGCCATTCTCGACGAAGCCCAAAACGCCTCCGAAAGCCAGATCAAAATGTTTTTAACCCGTATGGGAAAAGCATCAAAATTCATCATCACGGGCGATGTTACGCAAATCGACCTGCCACGGCATAAAACTTCGGGATTGTTAAAAGCTCAGGAAATACTAAAAGGCATCAAAGGAATTGATTTTATTTACCTCAATCAAAAAGATATAATCCGTCATAAGCTGGTAACCCGCATTGTGGATGCTTATGAAAAACATCAAACAAAATAATTATGACAGAAACCATCACACGCACCGATTTTGTTTTTCCGAAACAAAAAAATGTATATCACGGCAAAGTCCGCGACGTTTACAACATTGATGACAAATTTTTGGTTATGGTTGCCAGCGACCGTATCTCGGCCTTTGATGTGGTATTACCCAAAGGCATTCCGTATAAAGGACAGGTTTTAAACCAAATTGCTTCCAAATTTCTGGATGCAACTGCCGACATTGTCCCCAACTGGAAGCTGGCCACACCCGACCCCATGGTAACCATCGGGCACTATTGCAAACCCTTTCCCGTTGAGATGATTATCAGAGGCTATTTAACAGGCAGCTCGTGGCGCACCTACAAAAGCGGAGCCCGCGAAATATGCGGTGTTCCGATCCCTGAGGGAATGAAAGAGCACCAACGTTTTCCGGAACCCA
>Ga0256913_10002081_pt1 | contig 10193 bp, 7 predicted proteins | sample Axial_MatmetaG_FD_185970 | JGI IMG/M metagenome (GOLD analysis project Ga0256913, IMG submission 185970) | Deep-sea worm associated microbial mat communities from Axial Seamount, Juan de Fuca Ridge, Pacific Ocean - Axial_Mat | ecosystem: Environmental > Aquatic > Marine > Oceanic > Microbial...
AACGGGAAAAAACTGGACACTCTGTTCATTTCTTACGATGACATACGCAAAGGCGGTACCCTTGAATTCGTAATGACGGACAAAAAAGACAGGGCATTTAATCCAAAAATGTAATTATCACAAAACAATAAACAATAATATTAGGCGTTATTTTATTTAACTGTTTATGTTATGGAAAAAGGCAAACAAAATAAAGTTTGCACCATTCCATTTATCCTGAACTGTTAAATTTGTGTTTATGACTATTAAAAAGAATACTATACTTATAGTTAGTATTACGATATCTATTGTCGTGCTGCTAACTTCATGTTATAAAACCAATCCGGATGATATCTCGGATACGATTTTCTGGAATCCTGATATATCGATCCCTTTAGGTGATACCTATGCTACTTCAAAGGAAAATGAGAATCCGCAAGATAAAAAACAATTGCTTGACACATTGGTCTTTAAACTTTCTGACATTGTAAATTCGAGAAGTGAGATAGATTCTATGACGATTCGCCTGAACATTGAAAATGAATTCCCCATTCAATGGAATATGTATGTTTTTTATGTGAAAGAAGGAGATGAAATCACAGATTACGATAACTCATTAACCGGTACAACCCCCATACGTGTCGGTGCCGGTAAGGTTGACCCTAATACAGGAGAAATTACCATACCTAATAAAATGATACCTTATGATATTCCGTTAGAACCAGAACAGATAGACAAATTATATTTTTCAGACCTTTTGGTAATAAGACTGGATTCAATAAAGGCAGTAAATCCGGTCGATGAGAATATAGAATATAAATTTAAAACCCAGATAGCTTTACAAGCTAAATTAAACATGGCCTATGACTAGGGTATACACGCTTATCCTTCTGACCATATTAAGTTTCAATACCGTCTATTCCCAGCAGGATAATACTTTGTTTTTCATGCATGAGCTACCTCAGGCTAATTTTGTGAACCCTGCAGTATCTTCGACATGTAAACTATTCATAGGCATGCCTGCGCTTTCGTCCATAGCTGCCAATTATTCAAATACAGCTTTCACAGTGAGAGACGTTCTTACTACCCGAAACGGATCAAACTTGTTATATTTCAACCCTGATAAAATCGTCTCAAAAGCCCGGGGTAAAGAGCTTATAACATCCGACATTGATGTTACCCTTCTTACGATGGGACTACATGTTAATAAGTACTATCTGACATTTAGTGTAAACGAAAAAGCTCGTACATACAATATGATTACGGCTGATGCCATGCAGTTGGGATGGCAGGGAAACACTCAATTTCGGGGAAGACAGGCTACTGCTGACGGCATCAGGATAAATGGTAATGGATATCATGAATTTGCTTTTGGAGCTTCAAAAACAATAAAACCCAAATGGAGGGTAGGCCTAAGGGCAAAAATACTTTTTGGACTTGCCAATGTTTACACTTCTAAAACGAATGGTTATTTGTTTACTGATAACAATACTTATAACCTGAACTTTTTTATAGATTCAAAAATCAACACCTCCCTGCCGATAGAACAGGTTATTACTGATAAAGACGGCAAAGTTACAGATCTGGTTTTCAGGGAAGACTACAAGGCAAAAGACCTTCTTTTTAATTTCAGGAATTTCGGACTCGGAGTTGATTTAGGATTTATCCATCCATTTAATAAAAACACTATCCTTTCAGGAAGTCTTCTGGATATTGGAACAATCTTTTGGAAAAAGGATATAAATAAGTTTCAAACTAACGGATCCATGACATATTCCGGTTTAGGGCCTAATAGCGGGTTCACATCTTTTGAACAACTCACTGACAGCCTTATTAATATAGTTACGCCCTATCACGACACTATTTCCACTTCTTTTTCCTCTCCCCTGGTACCCAAACTTTATATCGGAGTTACACACAAAATACATGATCATATAAATGCAGGCGTTTTGATCAGGACAGAGCTTTACCGAAACAGGCTGCACCCCTCACTTACAATTTCGGCTAACACAATTAACTACAAGATTTTGAGCGCAAGCGTTTCGTACACCTTACAAAACGGAGAGTTCACAAACATAGGGGCAGGTGTCGGAGTCAAAGCAGGCCCAGTCCAACTTCATCTTATCAGCGATAATATCCCGGGATTGTTCATGCTTGACAATACACGTAATGTGAACATCCGATTCGGGTTAAGCTTTGTACCGAGATGCAATAAACGATTTGATCCGTTTTCATTCAGCGAACAGGGTGCAATACCTTGTAACTTTGACTATAAACCGAAATATAAAACCGTTCCGTCACAAAAAAACAAAAAGAGAAGGAAACTTTAGGCAATCTCAGAAGCTCCACTTAAACCTCCAGAACAAGAAACATCCCCTTCCTCCCTGCTCAACGGGGGTATCGGAAGTAAAATACTGCACAAAAAAGTTTAGATACAGGCTCTCCGTAAGCGAATACTCCGCCGACGGCCCTACAAACCAGGAGTTATCGTTAGGACTGTACATGGCAGCAAGTGTCCCTTTAAAGAGCGGTGTTATGGGATAAGACAGCTGTGAGAGGAATGACCAACGTGTGAGTGAAAGATTTTTGGGAGAAAGGTTCATAAAGTAGAACTCTTTCAGGTCAAAACCGCCTGACTTGTACCCGTAACCGTTGTACAAGCCTTCAACAAGTATCATCAGCGAATTTTTAAACGTATAATCATATCCCAGCGATGCAACAAAGGTTGTGGTTGTATCGGAGAAATTATTTTGGGGATGAAAACATGTAACCTCTCCCCGCAATCCTCCTTTCAGCACCGATGCCGAAAATCCGGCACCAAGAGTAAAATCTGTTCCGGCATAGTAACCGCCGAGAAACTGAATATCGGCCTGCCATTTATTGAAACGGTAAAGTCCGGCAAATGTTACTTTTTTGTTATGGTCAAGTTTGGCAACAACATCAAATTTCGACGAATAGGTATTGTAAAACTGCACCCTTACCGCATCGCTGCCCGGTTTCTCCTCGTAATCAAAATCGAAGAAACTGTATGTGTTGAAAAGGTCATTTGGGTTCCACACAAAGGCCTGCCCCCAGTTTACCCTTTGCCGCCCGACAGTTATCTGGAATTTATTTATGTTGTAATCCAGATACAACCTGTCGATTTGCGTCACCATAAAAATTGAATTGGCACTGAACAGCGTCCACGACATATCGATAAAACCGTTATCGGTATCGATATAGTCGGAATAACCCTGAAAATTGGTCACTGTCTCTCCAAAATAGATCCGGTTTCTTGCCTGTGTGTTAAATGTTATATTATTGTTTATATCCCAGTTGAGGTTTAGCCTGTTATGGATCAGATTATCTGTAATCCAGTTCTCATTTACTTTCTGAAATGAAACAGACGGGAGATATTTAACATATCCGTTAAGGGTCACCCTTTGCAGACGACCTGCTTTTTCTTTTTGTGCCGAAAGATCGGCCCCTGCCACAAGAACAAGCATCAATAGAAAAATATTTCTTATCCTGCAACTCATTCCGAATTTCTGATTAGTTAACTCAAAGATACTTCTATATTATTAAAAGGTACAGTGGTTTATGGTCAAAAGCAATTACCATAGTTATATTTTTTTTGAAATTTATAGCCCAAATAGTGCTATTTTAAACTGAGTTAAAATATATTTGTTCTGTTTTTCAAAACACAACCGCGGGCCACACTACAAACCTGATCGTAAAAAAAATGCACAGCGCTATAAACTTTAACATCATTTTTAAGGTTATCAGCAGGAATTTATTGATTACCTCGGCATTTATGGCTTTATGCATCTTGGTTGCAATATATTTCAACGAGAGCGTTTATCCGTTCACCCACTCTTTACTTTATACCGCAACTATTGGCGGTTTTTTATTTTTTGCAACTCACAAAAAGGATATGCATCATGAAATGACGCAGCATGATGCATACATCACTGTTACAATTGCATGGACTCTCATAGGCTTTACCGGAAGCCTTCCTTACATTTTTTCAGGATCGATACCTCATTTTGTTGATGCCTTTTTTGAATCGGTATCCGGGTTCACAACAACAGGATCGTCTATCCTGACCGACATTGAAGCTTTGCCTAAATCAATCCTTTTCTGGCGGAGCCTTACCCATTGGATCGGCGGTATCGGAATAATCCTTCTTGTGATAATTCTTATGCCCTCGTTAAAAATGAGCGGATATCACATTTTCACACTTGAATCATCACTTCAGGAAAAAATCAAACCCAAGATCAGAAAAGTAGGTTATCGTCTGTTTTACATTTACATTACGCTTACCGTCATCGAAATACTTTTTTTGATGGCAGGAGGGATGAACCTTTTCGAAAGTTCGTGCCATGCTTTTGGTACCGTGGCAACGGGAGGCTTCTCTCCAAAGAACGACAGCATTGCCTCCTACTCTCCTTACATACAGTATGTGATAATGGTATTCATGCTCCTTGCCGGGTTGAATTTTGTAATCTATTACTATCTTATCAAAAGGCAGTTTAAAAAGATCAAAACAAACGAAGAGGTGAGGTTCTACATAGGCATACTGCTTTTTGTCGGTGCCATACTTACTGCAGCTCTCTATTTTGGCATGGATAAGCCTTTAGAAACATCGTTCCGCGAAGCTTACTTCCAGATCATTTCTATTGTTACCTGTACAGGTTTTGCTACTACCGATTACCTTTTGTGGCCGCATTATGCCATCATCATAATTTTCATCAGCATGTTCTTTGGCGGCAGTACCGGTTCCACTGCCGGAGGAATAAAGATGATACGTCATCTTGTTCTTTTCAAAAACATCAGACGCAGGTTTAAGCAGACCCTGCATCCGCAGTCGGTGATACCTATACGATTGAACCACGTGCACCTGTCGGATGCTTCAAACCAATCGATACTGACCTTTATTACTGTTTATCTGCTTGCATTTCTTTTTGGCAGTTTTCTGATGACACTTACCGGAGTTGATATACCGACAGCCACAAGTTCGATTGCCACATGCATGGCCGGCATCGGCCCCGGAATAGGATCTGTAGGACCTGTGAACAACTTTGCATTTCTTACTGATACGGCAAAACTCATACTTGTGTTTTTCATGCTGTTAGGCCGCCTCGAGATCTACACAATACTTATTCTGTTTACCAAAAACTTCTGGAAAAGCTGAGATCCTGACATCATTAAAATAAAATCCGCAAAACAACGTTCAAACAAAGAGCGGCAGGTAAATATCACTACACATAACGGAGACATTTACCTTTTCATTCCTGTTACGGTAAGGAAAGAGAAATGTAAATTAACTGACCTTGTCACTACTCCGTTCAACGTTTTTCTTACTTTTGTGCTCTAAATATTTTTAACTGAATGGCTGCAAAAAAGGGAATTTCAACAACCAAACGAAATACTAAGGGAAGAACTTCTGCAAGGAAAAAGGTAAAACGAAAAACTGCAAAAAAGAAAGCATCCCTAATCGGTAAAAAAAACATGATCCTTTGGGGGATGAAAATCGCCGGAGGTATAGTGATGACAATGGCAATATTTGTGCTTTTGGTCTATCTCGGCCTCTTCGGCTCCCTCCCCGGCCAATCCGAATTATCAAAAATAAAACAGAATACCGCATCGGAGATTTACTCGGTTGACGGGAAACTGATGGGCCGATACTACATACAAAACCGGATAACCATTGACAATAAAAACATCTCGAAATATGTTAAAGATGCCCTCGTTGCTACAGAGGACAGCCGTTTCTTTGAGCATGAAGGCGTCGATTTCATAAGTCTCGGCAGGGTTATCGTAAAGTCGATACTTCTCGGCGACAGGTCGCAGGGTGGAGGAAGCACCATCAGCCAGCAGCTCGCCAAAAACCTATATCCACGGAAACACCTCGGCTTCCTGACCCTCCCGGTAGGCAAGGTTAAAGAGATCTTCATTGCAAGCCGGCTTGAAGACATTTACACCAAAGAGGAGATACTCACTCTTTACCTGAACACTGTACCCTTTGGCGAGAACATCTACGGAATTGAAACTGCGGCACACCGTTTTTTCGGTAAAGGATCAAAGTATCTGAACCCGGCCGAATCGGCAACACTCATCGGAATGCTTGCTGCCAACACGCGCTACAACCCTCACCGCAATCCCGAACTGTCGCGTAAAAGAAGGAACATCGTACTTGACCGCATGGCAGAGCACAAAGCAATTTCGGCAGCAGAAGCTAAAAAATTTAAAGCAGCCCCCATTAAGTTAAAGTACCACCGTATTGACATTAACACGGGCATTGCACCTTATTTCAGGGCCCGCATCAAAAATAAGATAGAAGATATTCTCAAAAAAAAGTACGGCGACACCTACAATCTGCTCACCGACGGCCTGAAAATAACGACGACCATCGACTCCAGACTGCAGGGTTATGCCGAATATGCAGTACATATGCAGATGAAGCGTCTGCAGCAGGAGTTTAACAACCATTGGAAAGGACGTGACCCGTGGGACAGGTTTCCCGATATCTACCTCAATGCACTCCGACACTCGCAACGGTACAAAAGCCTGAAAAAACATGGGAAATCGGAAAAAGAGACTTTGAAGATTATGCGGCAAAAAGTACCCATGAAGATCTTCACCTACGACGGCGAGAAAGAGGTAACCATGAGCCCGATCGATTCGATAAAATACTACCTCAGGATGCTCAATGCAGGGTTCATCGCCATCAATCCCAAGAACGGGCACATCCTTGCCTGGGTTGGCGGGGTGGACCACAAAACATCGGAGTACGACCATGTCACAGCACGACGCCAGGTAGGATCTACTTTTAAACCGATCGTTTACACTGCTGCTATGAAAAACGGCATGGAGCCGGATACCTACATCTCGAACGAACGCCGCGTGTACAAAAAATATAAAAACTGGTCGCCGGCAAATCATGACGGGAATTATGAAGGATGGTACTCTTTGAAAGGCGGGCTTGTTAATTCGGTCAACACCATCAGTGCCGAAGTGATCATTCGAACCGGGGTTAACAAAGTCATTGATCTTGCTGAAGAGATGGGCATTACCTCACATATCCCGAAAGTACCTTCAATAGCACTGGGGACAGCCGAGATATCACTTCTTGAAATGGTAAGGGCCTATGCCACCTTTCCCAACTACGGCAAGCCGGTAAAAACGGCAGAGCTGCTGATGATAGAAGACCGTAACGGGAATATCCTCTGGAAGAATGAAGAGAAACCTCTGAAAAATCAGATCTACGACAGGGATGTTGCATTTGCCATTGTCGACATGCTCAGGGGTGTAGTTGAAAGAGGTACGGGAAGAGGACTGAGATCAACTTACGGGTTGAAAAGCGAAATGGGCGGTAAAACAGGGACCACACAAAACAACTCCGACGGCTGGTTCATCGGCTTTACACCGGGACTTGTGGCCGGGGCCTGGGTCGGCAACGATATCCCTTCCATCCATTTCAGGTCAACGGCACTGGGACAAGGGGCACATACCGCATTGCCCGTCTTTGCACGCTTCATGCAGAGGACAGAAGCAGACCCTGGCTTCAGAAGGATGACTGCCGCAACTTTCTACAGGCTGCCTTTCGACCTCGCCGAAGAGCTTAGTGTACCCGATTACACACTTGAAGATCCGGATAAAAATATTTTTGAAAAGATGTTTAGCAAACCCGATGCCGAGAAATTAAAAAAACGGCAGGAACGTCAGAAACAAAAAGCTGAAAAAAAGAAGAAACGAGATCAGAAAAGTATTCTCGACAGGATGAAAAGCCTTTTCAAAAAGAACTGAAGCCACGATCAGAAACCGATAATCTCCTCCTTGAAATCGATGGCACGGTTGATATACATATTTAAAGGATAAAGAATTTTAATCAGTATCCTGAACTTCTCATTCATGGCACGCGACTGTAATTCGCTGTCGGTTAACGGATGTGCAACTATGTACGATTTGTACCTCAACAGTTCGGCATCCCCAAACTCTTTTGGGAAACCTTTCGGGGTATTTTTAAGCTTATCGTCGAACAGCTCCCCGAAAAGCATATTAAACTCCGGATTGTGAATTATCGCCTTAAACTCGTCGGGGAAATTGTATATCTCCCGCCTTATGGAGTTAAGCACCTGCGGAATAGGCGCATACACTCCTCCCCCCATCAATGATTTTCCCGGCATAACATGAATGTAATATCCGGCATGCTGACTTTTACGCCCTCCCTTTTTGGCAATAAAAGCATCGAAATGGTTTTTGTAAGGAGTTTTATCTTTCGAAAACCTGACATCTCGGTATATCCTGAAGATACACTCTTTGGGGTGCAAGCCTGCGATCTGTTTATCCGTTTCAGCAATGCTATCTATCAACCGGGCCGTAACCTCTTCGAAAGCTGATCTTGCCTCATCATAAAATGCCCTGTTGTCGGCAAACCATTCACGGTTGTTATTCCCACTCTGTTCTTTCAGAAAATCTATTACCACGGACGGGATCATACGGCTGCTTAATTTTTTAGATAGGTTGCTATTAATACAAGGAATTAAATGTAAATTTGTTCATAAACAAGGAAAATAAACATCGGTTTCCTGTGATTTCTGTTTCAAATCATCATTAACATGGATAAATACGTTGTGATAGTGGCCGGAGGAAGCGGCAGCCGGATGGGCTCGGATATCCCGAAGCAGTTTCTTGAGATAGGCGGGAAGCCTGTTTTGATGCACACACTCGAAACATTCAGAAGTTTTGATGCCGGCATCAATATCATTCTTGTTCTGCCCGAACCGCAGATCAGCTTTTGGAAACAGCTTTGCAGCAAATTCAAATTCGACATCGGCCATAAAATAACGGCAGGAGGAGAAACAAGGTTTCACAGTGTAAAGAACGGTCTGGCACTCATAAACAGCGAGGGGGTTATTGGTGTCCATGACGGGGTGAGGCCGTTTGTTTCGGCCAACACCTTGGGCAATACTTACAAAACGGCAGTATCAAAAGGCAATGCCGTACCTGTTATCGATGCATTTGAATCGATAAGGCAGGTAACGTGCACCGGTAACAAAGCTCTTGACAGATCCACTATCAAGCTTGTTCAGACACCGCAGGTCTTCCTGTCCGATCAACTCTTTGAAGCCTATGAACTCCCGTACAGTGATACGTTTACCGATGACGCCTCGGTTGTTGAAGCTGCCGGTTTCAGCATCAACCTCGTTGAAGGAAACCGGGAGAATATAAAAATCACCACCCCCTTCGACCTGAAGCTAACTGAGGTTCTGTTGAAATAAAACATCAGTTTAAAACACGTAAAATCCAATGGTGCAACAACGAAGAATATCAAATTACATTTAAACGATTTGAGGATAAAAGGATTTAAGTTATCTTTGGCAAATCTTATAAAATTAATCCTATTTAAAGTTTATTTTTGCCGAAGACAGAGTTAAACAACTGACAACATGAAAAACCTAAAATTTATTATCCCCCTTTTATTCATCATAGCTGCATGTTCAACAAAAGAACAATATAAAATAAGCGGAAAGATCGAAAATGCAACAGGTAAGATGTTGTATTTCGACAAGCTCGGCCTTAGCCAAAGTTATCCCATCGATTCTGTTAAGCTGTCAAAAAACGGCCAATTTTCGTTTGAAGGCGACAGGTTAAACCAGCCTACATTTTTTCTTTTAAAGTTAAAGGATGCAGGAGTTATCACTCTTCTTGTCGATTCGGTTGAAAAGGTTGAGGTCAATGCCGATGCAAAAGATTTTGCCACAGGCTACATTATTCGAAATTCAATTGGGTCCGGTTACATTAAAATGCTGAATAAAAGTTTGGATGAGTTGAAAGCATCTATAAAAAAGCACATTGAAGAGTATAACAAAACCGATAAAAATAACACCAAAGAGCGTCAGGATATTCTCGATAAGATCAATGCTGAGATAAAGGATTACAAAGACTTTATCGGAAAATTCGTTATGGAAAATCATGGATCTTTCGCCAGCTATTATGCCCTTTTCCAACGTTGGGACGACAATACCATGGTGATGAACATCATGGACAAAAAAGACCAGGTATATTTTTCAACGGTTGCAACAAGCCTTAACAGATTATACCCTGAGTCGGAGAGGGTAAAACATTTGTACAACTATGTCCTCAGGGCCAAGCGTGAACAACGCAACAATGACAACTGGAAACACCTTCTCGAAACATCGAAGATAAATAAGTTTCCGGATATAGCCCAG
>Ga0256913_10002082_pt1 | contig 10193 bp, 8 predicted proteins | sample Axial_MatmetaG_FD_185970 | JGI IMG/M metagenome (GOLD analysis project Ga0256913, IMG submission 185970) | Deep-sea worm associated microbial mat communities from Axial Seamount, Juan de Fuca Ridge, Pacific Ocean - Axial_Mat | ecosystem: Environmental > Aquatic > Marine > Oceanic > Microbial...
ATCCCATGTAACCGTTGATACTGGATCAGGCATTTCCTGTAACCAGGGATTGTTGACATATTTACCTGAACCCATTGAAATCTTTTCATATAAAGCCAGTTCAATACCCTTGTTTTCCGGTATGGCGGCTTTAAGTTCTGCTTCTATAAACTCAGGTTGCAAAGCGGTTTCCTTATCAATCGAATAGACACCGTCCTGCTTGCATTTAAACCAAAATTTATCGAAACTGTCAGATGTTTCCTGCTCCGGATAAAAAGTAGTTTCCCAGTTTTTTTCCAGATATGTTTCGTAAGTCAGATTGCTATCCATCCATTTTAAAAGACTGTCCTGAAACTGTCGCGTATTGAAAATTGGACGGATTGTCGGTTGTGCAAAACTGAATGATCCTGCTACCAGTTCTGCATCATTCCACGATTCCAGGTAATTGTTGTCGGGACAAACATAATCACATATTGATGCCGTTTCATCCATTGTTGTTGCAAAAGACACTTTAAAAGGAAGTCCATTCAAAGCATCCGCGAAATTGTTTTTTTCAACACAATCATAAACCGGATTTACATTATAGAACATGATACCTTTAGTACGACCGGCCAGAACGGAATCTTTTACTTCTTTCATGGCACTTTCCATGCCCTGTTTAAGATTGACAGGAGCATTAAGGTCTATGGTCGTACCATAGTTATTCAGTATGTTATTGATCGCATTAACGATAAGTTGTATTTGTACGTCGTTGGTGCCCGAGACAACCAGTGATTTTCCTTTGGTGCTGAGCAGATCTTTAGCGACAGTGTTTACATCCGTGTTAACTTTAGGTGCATTATAAAGAGGTTTGCCTGTTTTTTCAGCCAGTGCGTTATATAAGTTCAGTAAAACAGCAGCTTCTTCAGAAGGCTTTATCTGATATCTGTAATCGGCATTAGATCCTGTCAGTGACAAGTTAGTCTCAAATTGATAAAGGCGTGACATTTTGGACTGTCCGTCTTTTAGTTTCCGCCCTTTGGCAAACTGCCTGGAGAACGTAACCGGCATAAGCCATGTGCCAAGAAAATCGGCATTGAAACCTACCATAACATCAGCATTTTCAAAGTGATAGGATGGAATTACAGCTTTTCCGAAATTGATTTCGTTTGCCCGGCGCATGGCAGACATTGTTACGGCATCATATTGAATCCATTTTACGTTGGGATAAGTCTGTATGAATTCTCCTATCAATTTGCGCGTTGAAGGACTGATGATAGTAGATGTCATTAATACTACTTCTTTTCCTTCAGAGTTAAAACTTTCAAGTTTGGCTCTGATTTCTTTATCCATAGTTTCCCAGTCACTTTTTTCGCCGTTTAAAACAGGATCTTTCAGGCGGGCGTCGTCATACAGGTTGAGTACTGATGCCTGAACCCTGGCTGATGTTCCCCGTTTGGAAATAGGGGAGAGTTCATTACCTTCTATCTTGATAGGACGTCCTTCGCGGGTTTTAACCAGAATACTACAGTATTCATCACCATCATAGAAAGTAGAGGCGTAGTAATTAGGAACTCCGGGTATTAATTCTTTAGGGCGATTAAGTAACGGAATAGCTTTGCGTACGGGCATTTGACAGCTTGAAACCAGCGCTGCAGCACCAACAGAAAAGCCCATCATTTTCAGAAAATCACGTCTGCTGGATTTTCCTTTGATTTCAGATTCATCCAAACCTTCGATAGAGAACTCAGGCATGGGTTCTTTACCTGTAACCTGTTTTCTCTTCAGTTCGCGGTATTCGTCAATGCTTTGCCAATATTTCTTCTCCATAATATTATAATGGAATTAGTTGATTATAAAATTCATTTTTAATAGTGACATCTGGCACATTCTTCGCCACCGATCATTTTCACTGTCACCTGACTGATGTCACCCGATTTGAGTTCTTCGTGATAATTTTTATAAGATTCGTAAAACTTATTATCAACAAATTGTACTTTATGTGTTCTGTGACAGTCAAGACACCAGCCCATACTCAGATCTTCTACTTGAGCAACCTGGTCCATTTGTTCCACATCACCATGGCATTCGGTACAGTCAAGTTTCCCGACATTTACGTGCTGAGCATGGTTAAAATAGACGAAATCCGGCAGATTATGCACTTTAACCCATTCAATGGGTTTGTTTTCTTCAATAGCCTGATATATTTTGGCTATTTCCTCTTTGCCGGTCTGTTTTCCTTCCCTGACCTGAGCGTGGCAGTTCATACAAACAGAAGCGGGCGGAATCCCGGCATGTAAGCTTTTTTCAGCTGTAAAATGGCAGTATTCACAATCAATTTTATTTTGTCCGGCATGGACTTTATGTGAAAACCAGATGGGCTGATCGGGTTGATAACTTTGCTGACGGCCCAAACCTGTAGCGAAGTCCCATGACCACTCACCAAGTATCCATAAAGCAGACAATACAAGGATGTAATGAATCCATTTGGCTTTCAGATAATGAGTGAAAATAAGATCGAAGAGGCAGATCAATATCAATATAACAGAAATTATAGCTAATATGGCCAGGTTGCTACTGCCTTCTCTTTTATCCTGTATGAATTTCTCAGCTATACTGACTTTGTCATAAGACGTAGAGGCTTCTTTTTTTATAGTTGTTTCTTCTGTTTTTGCAGCCCCGGCAATCTTACCATCGTTTTTGATGTATAGCAGGATATCCTTTATCTGATCCTCAGTGTACGTGTGCGGTGGCATCGGAATTTTGTTAAACTCTTCGAATACCTGGATGGCATCAGCATCTCCCGATTGGATTAGGGCTTGTGAATTCTGAATGAATTTAATGAGCCAGGCTTCATCTTTCCTTTCCGTAACACCTTTAAGATCAGGGCCGACAAGATTACCGCCGCCAATGGTATGGCAGGCTTTACAGACCGTAAAGTTTTTTTCGGCTTCTGCTGTTTGCCCCAATGAAATGTTCGTAAATAATAATAAGGTGAGAAAACCACTAAACATTAAAAACCTTTTAAAACTCAAACGGTTTTTAACAACGCTAACGTTAAAAGTCATGGTGTAAATATTATCTATAAAAATGATTTTGCGACTACAAAGTAGTAATTTAAAAAACCCAAAAATATTTAAAATTATTCAGAAATAAAAAAAACAACTATTCCGACTGCTTACCCTGCTTCTGCTTACGGGCTGTTAATCAGTATATTAAAACGTTAAAAAATGTTAATAACTTAATAGGTTATAATTTTGACAATTAATATAAATCCGGAACTACCAACTGCCGCTGGCGCCACCGCCACCGAAACTTCCGCCACCGAAACCACCAAATCCGCCACCGCCACCAAATCCGGAACTGCCGCCACCGGAAAAATTACTCCAATGCCCGGAAGAATGCCCGCCCATGCTGCTGCCAAGCCAAAAAGCAGTCCAAAAAGGCAGGTTGCTATGTCCAACGCTTGCCGACCGGGCATTACTGACCCTGATAAGGATGAAAATAATAATGAAAATAAGGAATGGAACAATGGCAGCGAAAGGAGCAGCTTTGTTCTTGTTGGCATAGTCTTTTGAAGAGATCTCTCCTGCGGCTAGTTTTATCAAGATGTTCACACCTCTTTCTATTCCGCCGTAATAATTGTTGTTTTTAAACTCGGGAATCATTTCATTTTCAATGATCCTTTTGCTGATTAAGTCGGTGATGACAGGTTCCAGACCGTAACCGGCCTGAATGGCTACCCGGCCTCTTTCATTTCCGTATTTGGGTTTGATAAGGACAACCACGCCGTTGTCAAACTCCTTTTGGCCGATTTTCCACCGGATACCTATTTCTGCAGCATACATGTTCGGGTCGTAGCCATCAAGTGATTTGACGGTAACCACGGTTATCTGGTTTGACGTCGTGTCGTTAAAGGCCACCAGCTTATTTTCCAGTGTTTGTTCCTGCCTGTCGGTTAAAATGTCGGCAAAGTCGTTAACCAGCCTGGGAGGGTTGGGCCGGGGAGGTATGTCTGCCAGTGCATTGCTCCATATAAAGACAAAAAGCAGGAAAATTATGGCTTGTCTGGTTGTTAATCTGAGCATCATAAGTTCAGCTTGTTTGAATTGTTATGTTCCGAAAGAAATTTCATCGGGCAGCTCATTGATGTCGTTTACCTGATGCGGAAAATGTTTTTTCAATTGTTTGCCGGTCATGGCAATGCCTATAGCTAACCCTTCTATAAAATCACCATTGGCAAAGTGTTCTGCCATTTTAGTTTTTATGTTGTCCCAGAAGTTTTCCGGAACTGTAGCATTGATACCCTGATCGCCGATGATTGCAAACTGACGCGATTCAACAGCGAGATAAATCAGCACTCCGTTCCGGAGTTCCGTTTTGTGCATGCCTAGTTTTTCAAACAAATAGGCGGCACGGTCCAGCACATCTCCTTTGCATTTACTTTCGATGTGCACTCTTATTTCGCCGGATGTATCCAGCTCGGCATTCAGAATAGCTTTATGGATAGCATCCTTTTCTTCTTTGGAAAAGAAATTCTTTACTGACGTTTTCATGGTACGCAGTTTTTAATGAATAACAGGTCTAAAACTCTACCTTTGGGGCAGTTTCAGCCCCTTCCTGCGCTTCGAAATATGGTTTGGGGTCAAAGCCAAACATATTGGCTAAAATGTTTTTAGGGAATAGTTTAATGTATGTATTGTATTTTCTCGCCGCCTCATTGAATTTTCTCCGTTCAACTGTAATTCTATTCTCTGTACCTTCCAGTTGAGATTGAAGTTCCAGAAAATTCTGATTAGCTTTTAGGTCGGGATAGCGCTCCACAACGACCATCAATTTGGACAGGGCTGAACTCAGTCCGTCCTGTGCTTGTTGAAAGGCTGCCATGGTTTCGGGAGTAAGGTTTCCGGCGTCAATTGTAGTTTGTGTGGCTTTAGCCCGGGCATTGATCACTCCTTCCAGTGTTTCCTTTTCATGGGTTGCATACCCTTTGACCGTGGCTACAAGATTGGGAATAAGGTCGGCACGACGCTGATAAACATTTTCCACGTCGCTCCATTGTTTGTCAACACTTTCGCTAAGTGTGACCATCTGATTATAGGTTCCTTTGAACCATCCGTAAAGAATTATTGCCAGAATGACAATAACACCAATAATAATCCAACTTTTTTTCATGTGTGCTTTGTTTTAGGAAAGGCTAATTTAAATAAATTTTGAAAATACGGGCATGAGATTAAAAAAAGGAGCCGAAAACTATCAGCTCCTTTGAAATATGCTAACCGTTTATGAACAGTTAATCTATAATCTCAACACTTCTTTTAACAAAATCAGTCAGTTCTTTACCTTTTAACAGATTTTTGGAAAGACGGGCCAGGTCATACATTTGTTTGATCAGCTGGTCCTGCTTTTTCTTACTCTTCTCTTTCAGTACTTTATCCAACAATGGGTTGTTTGTATTGATCACCATTTCATACGTTTCAGGCAATCCGCCCAGTCCCATCATACCTCCGCCTCCGAGGGCTTCCATGTCGCGCATCCTGCGCATAAATTCATTCTGCATGATGATGACCGGCATGTCCGTTTCACTCATGTTTTCGAAAACAATGTTGAACTTCTCCTTATCAATATTTCTTTCGAAGGCCTCTTTCAACTTGTCTTTCTGCTTGTCATCTAATTTTGACGGTGCTTCATCTTCTTTCCGGATGAGTTTGTCTATCGTATTGGAATCAACACGTGCAAAACTCGAGTCAGGAAATTTTTGTTCTAAAGTATTGATCAAATGGTTGTCCAGCACTCCATCCAGCAGCAGGACATCATATCCGCGCTCCTTGGCTGTTTCAATATAAGCGTGTTGTTCTTCGAGGTTGTTGGCATACAGATAAACGAGCTTGTTGTCTTTGTCTTTCTGTGTATCCTCAATGTGCTTTTTATACTCTTCCAGTGTGAAATATTTACCTTCCGTATTCTTAACCAAAGCAAATTTAACGGCTTTTTCGTAGAATTTCTCATCGGATATCATGCCGTATTCGATAAATATCTTGATGTCGTCCCACTTTTTCTCGAAAGTTTCCCGGTCATTTTTGAAAATCTCAGCCAGCTTGTCAGCTACTTTACGTGTAATATAACCTGAGATTTTTTTCACGCTTTGGTCACTTTGCAGATAAGAGCGGCTTACATTCAGTGGGATGTCCGGTGAGTCGATGACGCCGTGCAGCAGCGTTAGAAAATCAGGAACAATGCCTTCCACCGAATCCGTTACAAATACCTGGTTGCTATAGAGCTGGATTTTGTTCCGCTGTAATTCGTAGTCCCGTTTTACTTTCGGAAAATAAAGAATCCCCGTAAGGTTAAAAGGATAATCTACGTTCAGGTGGATATGAAACAGGGGCTCGTCAAAGCTGTAGGGGTATAATTCCCTGTAAAATTCCTTGTATTCCTCTTCCGTAGCTTCGGAAGGTTTCTTTTTCCATAAGGGGTTGGTATTGTTTACGATATACGGTTTCTCCACTTCCTTCATCACGGGATTGCCGTCTTTGTCTTTTTCGCCTTCTACCGGCTCCTGCACTTTTTCGGTGCCGAATTGAATCGGTACAGGCAGGAATTTGCAGTATTTGTTCAGCAATTCTTTGACACGATACTCTTCGAGAAACTCTTTATTCTCATCGTCAATGTGCAGAATAACTTCCGTTCCCCGGTCTTTTTTGTCGTCAATTTCTTCCAGGATGTATTCCGGACTGCCGTCACATTCCCAGCGAACGGCTTTTGTTTTGCCCCCTTTTTTATATGTCTTTGTTTTTATTTCCACTTTTTCGGAAACCATGAATGCAGAATAGAAACCCAGTCCGAAATGACCGATGATGGCATTATGCTCGGCTTCGGTTTTTGTCTTGAATTTCTTCACAAACTCTTCGGCACTGGAAAAAGCAATCTGGTTGATGTATTTATCCACTTCATCAGCGGTCATACCGATGCCACGGTCACGGACAGTAAGGGTTTTGTTTTCTTTGTCCACTTCCACCTGAATGGTCAGGTCTCCCAGTTCTTCTTTGAGTTTCCCTGCCGACGCCAGCGTTTTTAGTTTTTGCGTGGCATCCACGGCATTGGAAATCAGCTCGCGTAAAAATATTTCATGATCCGAATAAAGAAATTTCTTGATGATCGGAAATATATTTTCCGTTTTGATGTCAATAGTTCCTTTTTGTACTGTCATATCTTTATTTGTTTTTGTTATCATTAATAATCTGTCCCTGGATTATCAAAGGATATGCCAGCGGGGATATCGTGACAAATTGTCTGTCCATAAAAAAAGCCCACAAACGCGGGCTTTTAGAGAATTCAGAAATTGTTTTTCTAAAATTTACTTAATACTTTTTAGCGTATTACCTTTGGCTATAATGTACATTTGAACGTTGCATGAGAACGTTTCACCTTCTGCCAATTGGAATTCAGTCAGATTTGGGCTTCCAAGTCCGCCAGAACCATACCAGCCAACAAAATCGCCTGTCGACCAGGAACCGTCATTGTCAACATCTTTCCATACATCCAGATAATAGTTTCCCGCCATGACATCAGAAATGGTAAAAGACACTGATGCGCCTGAACCGGAAACAGCAGCAAATTTAATGGGTTGATTTGAGACCCAGTTGTCGTAAGATGTGTAAAGGCTTACCTTGGCATTGGAAAGATCTCCTGACGTTCCTGCCGGAAAACTTGCTGTTCCCTTGACTTCTGTGGGGTCGTCTTTCTTGCACGAAGATGTTGATACAACGAGAAAAGTAAAGAGAATTAATGATAACACTGTAAAAGTTACGTTTTTCATAAGGCTTTTGATTTAAACATAAATTGACTTATCTAAATAAATAATTGTGTCAAATATATAACATTTTAGATAGTTATCAAAAAAGATAAATAAAATAAACAAACCACTTTATTTTAAAAACAGAAAAGAGCAAGGGAGCTTAAAGTAAAGGAGCTGTATCATGCTGTAATTCAAGTGGTAATAAAGATTATTACAAAATAAAAAAGCAAGTTTAAGTAACTGCAGCAATGTGAAATTAGAAATGTCAGAAGATACTTCCGATAAGAAACTTTATTTCGATAATACTACCGGGGCCGGCAAAATACCAGTTGTCAATCGGGAAAATGGAATTGCTGCCTCTTTCGTAAGTATATCCGTTATGTTCAATGGCTTTCGGGGCTCCGTTGGGAAAAACCTGAACACCTAATATAAAGCCAATGTCAGCTTTTTCGCCTACGTACCATTCGTATCCGATTGCGGCGGCTATACCATATGTCCAAAATGAATCGGTGTAATTTAGGCCATAATCTCTATCAGGCATTGAATAAACAATTTTATCACTGCTAAAATATCCGCCGATAAGCTTTGGTTCGAAAAATGCTCCTTTATATGGATTCCTGAAAAAATACAGCCTGTAAAACGGGGCCACTTTGATCCCGTCATACCGGTTTTCTTTCGAATTGTCACCGAGAAGTGAATTAAAATAAACCGTTGTATGGACACCAACGGCCATTTTGTTTTTAAAAAACCTCGTATATCTGATGCCAAGACCTAAATTGAACATTTCAAACGGACAGGCCTGAATGGCATTGCGGTTGATTTTTATAACAGAATCATAATTGTAATTGGTTGCCCGTTCCAGAAAAACCAAAAACATTCTCCCGCGTTTGTTTCTTTTACTCAGCCGCTTGGTATATGATTCGTAATCGGGATGGGTAATGATCACCGTATCTGTCTTTTTCGGAATGTTGATTCGAAATAATCCTCTTTTGTTGGTTTTTCCAATAGTTAAAGAGTCAGTTGTACAAATAGAAGCATTTTCGATATGATAATGATTCTTTTTGGTAAATACCTGGCCTTGTATTTCAGCACATTTTTCTAAAACAGGATGATATACTGTGTCAATCCCGGTAGTGGAAGGCACAAGATAAATATGCAGCAGCCGGGGAGTGCCTATGTGGTAATAATACGGGAAGTAGCCCGGCAGCGAAAACCTGATTGTGTCTTTGTAGTCTTTTGGAACGAAAATTTCAAACCTGCCTTTGTTGTTACTTGTGTCATTGCCATAAAAATCTGGTGTGATGCTTACGCCACTCAAAAGTTTGCCGTTTATCCGGTCTCGTATATCTCCTCTGATATTTTTTGTTTGTCCTGAGGCTATGGAATAGAGTAGGATTAAAGTTATTAATATGGCAGTTCTCATAGTTGGTGTGTAAAAATAGCAATTTTATATCTTCGTACAGAATAACGAGAAAGATAATGCTGGGAACTATTGTAAATGTATTAGCCATTTTGGCCGGTGGTTCAGTCGGGCTGCTTTTAAATAAAAAACTACCCGAAAGATTTGTTACCATTTTCTTTCAGGTTATTGGTTTGTTCACATTGTTTCTGGGTTTTTCTATGGCTTTGGAAACAACCCGTGTCATGCACATGGTCATGGCCCTTGTAACAGGTGGGTTGATCGGAGAGGGGTTGCGTATTGACAGATGGTTCGGAAAAATGGGGGACGCACTGAAAAAGAAAATTAAAACCGGTAATGAGCGTTTTACGGAAGGTTTGCTGACAGCTTTTTTACTCTATTGCATGGGGTCGCTTACAATATTAGGCGCAATTGAAGAGGGGATGGGCGGAAGTCCACGCCTGTTACTGATCAAATCACTGATGGATGGTGTGTCGTCCATAGCTTTGGCTTCGGGCCTCGGCGTTGGCGTATTGCTCTCGGCAATACCTCTGTTGTTGTATCAGGGCGGGTTGACTCTGCTGGCCATGTCGATGGGAGATTTTGTTCCTCAGTTGTATATCACCGAACTGTCAGCTGTTGGTGGCGTGTTGCTGATCGGACTGGGTATTAATATACTGGAAATTAAAAAGATCAATGTGATGAATATGTTACCGGCCCTTGTGATGATCGTTATACTTTTATGGTTAATTCCTGATTTTGGTATTTGATAATGACTGATAACAAAAATACTGTTTGTCCGAATTGTCAGACTTCTTTTGACAAAAACTATAAATATTGTCCTGAATGTGGCCAGGAGAACAAAGAGCTAAAGCTGGATTTGAAGTATTTCCTTGCGGAATGGATGTCAGCAGTGTTTAATCTTGATTCTAAGATATTCAGGACACTGAAGCTGTTGTTTCTGAAACCGGGAAAGCTGACTGCAGAATTTATTTCAGGCAGAAGAAATTCCTATATTCAGCCGGTCAGGCTTTACCT
>Ga0256913_10002083_pt1 | contig 10191 bp, 7 predicted proteins | sample Axial_MatmetaG_FD_185970 | JGI IMG/M metagenome (GOLD analysis project Ga0256913, IMG submission 185970) | Deep-sea worm associated microbial mat communities from Axial Seamount, Juan de Fuca Ridge, Pacific Ocean - Axial_Mat | ecosystem: Environmental > Aquatic > Marine > Oceanic > Microbial...
CTTTCTATAACAAAGCTAACAGCTAAACAATCAGGGGACCGGTAGGAATTTAATGGGAAATATACAATTAGGCATATTTACAATACTACTAGCTACTATAGGCTATTTCTACTCTTGGCGCTATCAAAAGAAAGACCAATATCAAATAGCTGTTTTGTTATTGATGCTTAGTGGCTTTGCCCTTCGTCTTTTTGTTGCCGGCGATTTCTTTCTGCATATTTGGGATGAGAGATATCATGCACTGGTAGCTAAAAATTTTATCCAACACCCTCTCCTACCCACCCTTTACGATCATCCTATCTTAGCTTACAATTATCAAAACTGGGGAGGAAATCATATTTGGCTTCATAAACAGCCCTTGCCCATGTGGATGATGGCTTTCAGCATGCGACTGTTTGGTGTGAATGAAATTGCATTACGCCTACCTTCTATTGTCATGTCTACTATCGCCATAGGACTAAGCTATTGCATAGGCTCAAAACTCTTTCATAAAAAAACGGGATATATTGCAGCCTTTTTGTTTTCCATCAACGGTTTAATTATTGAGCTGACAGGCGGTAGGGTGCCCACCGACCATATCGATATTTCCTTTATGTTTTTTATTCTTTTGGCTATCTTCTTTAGCGCTCAGTTTGCTCAAAAGAGGACGACTGCCTTCAATATCTTAGCCGGAATCAGTATTGGCTTCGCCATCCTATCAAAATGGCTCCCTGCTCTCATTGTATTACCTATTTGGCTTTTACTGGTAATCGACTCCGGTCATTTCACACGAAAAAAACTGCTCATTCAATTTCTTCTTTTAAATATCACCCTCATTGCTGTTGCTCTTCCATGGCAATTATATATCTTTCATGCGTTCCCAAAAGAAGCTATCTGGGAGACGACTTTTAATGTCCGGCATTTATCAGAAGGCTTGGAAGGACAAGCACGGCCATTTTACTATTTCATTGATAGGATCAGAATTAATTATGGTGATTTGATCTATCTTCCTCTAGCTTGGTTTTTATGGAAAAGCATAGCTAATTTTACTGATAAAAAAAGACTCTTAATCAGTATTTGGGTAATCATACCTCTGATTTTTTTTTCATTGGCTCAAACAAAAATGCAAGGCTATATGCTCTTCACAGCTCCGGCTTTGTTTATCATCACAGCAGATTTTTTTAGTATGCTAAGCAAATACAAAAGCACTCATCAACCTAAATGGCTGATTAATATCATACTCGTTCTTCTCATTGCCCTTCCTATCAGGTATTCCATTGAGCGGATAAAACCTTTTGAAAAAATGGAACGAAAACCGCAATGGGTTCAAGAACTAAAAAAGATGAAAAATGAAAGACCGAGAAAAACAATTCTATTCAATTATCCAAACCCTATAGAAGCCATGTTCTATACCGACATCACCGCCTATGATCGTATCCCGGATAAAAAAACAATCATCAACCTCCTTCAACAAGATTACACCATTATCATCAATGAAAAAGGAGACATTCCAAGAGATATCGCCTCGCTTGATGGCATTATCATCAAGCATATAGCTTCGGCAGAATAAACATCTCGTTTTTGTAAAAATTCGACATATTTTCCTAAATTCGTGCAAACTAAGTTTCATCACGAATCATGAAAAAAATACTTCTATTATTTAGCATTGCCATTCTCATTTATTCTTGCAATAAAGGAACCAAACAATCCAATGAAATCACCATCATCAAGGGAGGAACGATTCTTGACTTTTCCAATGATGGCCATTCTGCTAAAGACCTTGCAGACTCTTATATCATTTTTACAAAAGACTCAATTCTTGAAGTAGGCCAAATGTCCATGCATCCTAAATTCCCAAAGGACGCCATGATTATTGATGCCAAAGGGAAATATATCATGCCCGGATTGATAGATGGTTTTGCTGTCATGAACAATCAGGCCTATGCCAATGCTTTTCTATACTCCGGTGTGACAAGTATTATTGGAGTAGAAGGTGGAAGACGTGGGCCTTTTTTCTATTTCGCCAAACCGGGGCCTGATTTTTATATGCTCGAGTCGGTAGGAGATTTTAAAAAGAATGATTCCCTGCAACTCTATGATTTAAAAAAACTCCAAGAGGAGAAATACAAAATAGCTCTGCTAAAATATGAGCTCCGCCCCTCGCAAGTAGCCATGTTGGTTGATAGTGCTCATAAGATAGGGATGGGAACCATAGGCGAATTGGGCTTTACAAGCTATAAAGAAGGCTGTGCTGCCGGAATAGACGCTTTTGTGCATACCACCAGATATTTACTGGATGTGGCTTCGGAAGAGATGCACCAATCGGTGGCCGCTCATCCTTTTAGTGACGATTTAAACAGCCCTAAATGGAAATATTATCAGTATCTATATCATCTGGACACCTCTAATGCGGCTTTGAAAGAACATGCCAAAGTTCTGGCGCAATCAAAAGCCTATCTGATTCCTACCCTCAGCCTGCTTTATGCAGATTTGCCCGATAGTCGCAATCCCTGGAAAGAAAAAGTCTCCTCTATCATCAAAGAGAAGTATATTAATAATCCGGTGGATATAATAACAGGAAAACACCACTATTCGGAGGATATACAGAAAAATTATACCGCCACCGGACTCCAAGAGTTAAAAATAGAACATCTGCTATATCAAGCAGGCTGTAAATATTTAGCCGGTAGTGCCACCGATGTTTGGGGAACCATGCCGGGAATTTCCTTGCATACCGAATTGGAATTGCTGCACAGAATAGGCCTGTCGAACAGAGAAGCCTTAGCGGCGGCTACTACCAATTTCTCCAATGCTTTTGGTTGGAAAACCGGAAAAGTACAGCAGGGTTTCGATGCTGACATTCTTATTTTAGATAAAAACCCTCTTGATGATTTAGCAAACACCAAAGCTATTTCCGTGCTTATTAATAATGGGAAAGTCATTGACAGAGAACAACTTTTGAAAGGGAAACTGGATTATTCCGATGACCCCAATGGAGAAATTATCAACAGATGGAAAATGGATGTGTTTTCGGATTCCGCTGTGATGAATAGCGTGAATAAAAAGGGCACTAATGAATTGCAAGATGAATTTACCTACCTGAATCATGTAAAAATGGAGGAGCTCTTTTATGTAAGCGATGGATTGAAAGTGAAAGCCTATCTCGCCTATCCTGATGATGGGCAAAAGCATCCGGCCATTATCTACAACCGGGGAGGAAACCGGGAGTTTGCCAAGCTGAACCCCAAAAAGATGGCTCGGCTACTAGCCCGTATTGCCAGTTGGGGATATGTGGTGGTTGGCAGCCAATATCGTGGTAACGACGGTGGTGAAGGTAGGGAAGAATTTGGAGGAAAGGATATTGACGATGTATTAAACCTTATCCCCCTTTTGGAGTCCTTACCCAATGTGGATACCAATAAGCTCGCCATCTACGGCAGAAGCCGCGGCGGTATGATGACCTATTTAAGCTTAATGAAGACCAACCGCTTTAAAGCTGCCGTTGTAGTTGCCGGAGCTTCTAATCTGCAAGATATGTCGGATAATAGAGGCAACGAAATGGAGTCTTGGGTATATAGCGAATTAATCCCCGATTATTGGGATCATAAAGACTCCTTATTAGCAGAGAGATCAGCCATCACACGCATCGACGATGTTTGCAAAACCACTCCTATCCTACTGCTTCATGGAACAGCAGACTGGCGTGTGATGCCGGAAGAAACGCTGGCTATGGCTATGGCCTTTCAAAAAGCGAAGATTCCTTACCGCCTAGTGATGTTTGAAGGCGACGATCATAGCCTCACAAAATATCGCTTAGAACAATATGTACAGATTAAACAATGGCTTCATAAATACCTCACTCAATTAGATAGTTTACCCAATTTAACACCACACGGAAAATGAGACGAAGAACATTTATCAAAACCAGTGGCATAGCTAGCCTTGCTGCGGCGGCGCCTATTAGTGGGTTTTCAAATAATAGCCCTAATGTACCCAAAGAACTATTTCAACAGGTGAAATTTACCCGTGACGGGCTGGATTTCACCACCCAAGAATACAGCCATCTTTTAAATAAAATGGCCAATAGTAAAGGCATTAAATCTGATAGCTATTCCAGAAATGGCATAGTAAAAGACTTGGAAAAGAAAATGGCGAAAGTTCTGGGTAAAGAAAGCGCTGTCTTTATGCCGACAGGTACTTTAGCTAATAATATTGCCGTAAAAAAACTGGCCGGGCCCGATGATCGAGTAATTGTTCAAGCCGAAAGCCATTTGTATAATGACTCAGGGGATGGAGCACAAAAGCTGAATAACATAAATTTGATCCCTCTGGCTCCCGGGAAAGCCAGCTTTACTTTAGAGGAGGTAAAAGAAGTGCTTGCACGAGCCGAGGCCGGCAGGGTAAAAACAGGGGTGGGCGTAATTTCCATTGAATCACCCATCAGAAGAGTGGATAACCAGCTGTTTGATTTTGAAAGCATGCAAGCGATTGGAAAATATGCCAAAGAAAAAGGCATCAGGCTGCATCTGGATGGAGCGCGCATGTTTAATGCCTGTGTTCACGAAGGCAAAAGTCCGGCAGAATATGCAGCTATATTCGATACCGTGTATGTTTCCATGTATAAAGATTTTAATGCCGCTTCGGGTGCTATCCTTGCAGGCAGTCATGAATTTTGTAAAGATTTATACCATATCCGCCGAATGTTTGGAGGAGGCATGCCACAGGTTTGGCCTTTTGCCGCTGTGGCTTACCAATATGTAGATAGTTTTTTGGATGATTATACAGAGACAGTAAAACAGGCTGATGAGTTATTTGAGCTTTTAGGTGAAAATCAGGCCTTTAGAGTTGAAAAGATACCCAATGGCAGCAATGTATTGAAGCTCTTTGTGGATGTGGATGACCGAGCAAAATTTCGCCAAAATTTGAGAGAAAGAAATATCATCATCCCTAAGCAAGATCATTCATTCAAAGGATTTAAAATAAAGATTAACCCTTCGCTATTGCGTTCTAAGCCTATAAAATTAGCAGAAGCTTTCATGGCTTCTTTAACATAATCAATAATATACAAATGGAAGATATCAATCATATAAAAGTAATAAAGCACTCCGGTGAGAGCGTAGTTTTTGATGTTGAGAAACTCAAAAGTGCATTGAAAAGATCGGGAGCGAAAAGTGATGAAATTGATGATATTATTGTCGATTTGACAAAAAAAATATACAACGGGATAAGTACACGTAAGATTTATCAGATTGCCTATGCTCTTTTGAAAAAGAAATCGCATCATGCTGCCGGACATTACCGCCTGAAGAAAGCCGTTTTAGATCTGGGACCATCGGGTTATCCTTTCGAGAAATTTGTGGGGAGACTCATGGCATTTAAAGGATACGATGTGCAAGTAAGCGAGATCATTCAAGGAAGATGTGTGACTCATGAGGTGGATGTGATTGCCAAAAAGCAGAACGAGCATATTTATACTGAATGTAAATTTCACAGAGACCGCAAGAAAAATGACGTAAAAATCCCTATGTATATCAAATCCCGTTTCGACGATATCAGAAACCAATTGGGTCCCTTAGAAGAGAATAAAAATGTAGAAATAAAGGGAATGCTGATTACCAATACTCGTTTTACTACCGATGCCATTGACTTTGGTAAATGCTCGGGATTAAGGCTTATTGGCTGGGATTACCCAACCCACGATAATCTACGCGACTGGATTGACCAATCGGGATTTCATCCCGTCACCAGCCTTTCCACACTTACCAAAAATATGAAACAAGCACTCTTGGAAAAAGATGTGATTCTTTGCCACGAAATAGAACAAAAGAAAGATGTGTTGGAATCATTGGGACTCAGACCAAATGAGATTAAAAAAATAATTAGAGAAGCCAATGAAATAAAGAGGTATCACTAAAACAAAAGCTTTATTGGTAGAGATGAGAGGTAAACAGGCCTTGACAAAGCTCGTGAATAATAAAAATGTTTGGGGTCATTAAAAAACACTAAGTTATGGGATGAGCACCGCTAAACTACTACATCGCCCTGATAGAATAATCAGTATTATCGACACCCAAGAGAGTATTTCCCTTCATATTTCCTACCTAAAAAAAAACACTATCTTTGCACTCCCAAAAAAGAATATAAAATTATAATACATAAAATTATGTCAGAAGTACTTACAACAAATCTTCCTTATAAAGTAGCCGATATCAATATGGCTGATTGGGGAAGAAAAGAATTAGATATTGCCGAAAAAGAAATGCCCGGTTTGATGTCTATCCGCGAAAAATATAGCAAAACCAAGCCTTTACAAGGTGTGAGAATCACCGGTTCTTTGCATATGACCATTCAGACTGCCGTTTTAATTGAAACATTAGTAGCTTTAGGTGCCGATGTTCGTTGGGCCAGCTGTAATATTTTCTCCACTCAAGATCATGCTGCTGCTGCTATTGCTGCCACAGGCGTACCTGTTTTTGCTTGGAAAGGTGAAACTTTAGCAGAATATTGGTGGTGCACCAATCAAGCTTTGAGTTTCCCCGGTGGAAAAGGACCACAGCTTATTGTGGACGATGGTGGCGATGCTACCCTCCTGATACATAAAGGATATGCTGCTGAAAACGACCCCACTACTTTAGATGTAGCAGCTGAAAGTGAGGAAGAAGCAGAAGTTCTAAAACTTCTCAAAGGAATTTTAAAAGACGACAACCAAAGATGGCATCGCACTGTGAAAGAATGGAAAGGTGTATCAGAGGAAACTACAACAGGTGTTCACCGCTTATATCATATGTTTGAAAGTGGCGAGCTTTTAGTTCCTGCCATCAATGTGAATGATTCTGTTACTAAATCGAAGTTCGATAACCTATATGGATGTCGCGAATCATTGGCCGACGGTATCAAACGTGCTACCGATGTTATGTTAGCAGGTAAAGTAGTGGTTGTAGCCGGATATGGCGATGTTGGTAAAGGTTCTGCTCACTCCATGAGAAGTTATGGCGCCAGAGTAATTGTAACCGAAATTGACCCTATTTGTGCCTTACAAGCCAGCATGGAAGGTTTTGAAGTAACCACAATGGAAGAAGCTGTTAAAGAAGGTAATGTTTTTGTCACCACTACAGGAAATAAAGACGTCATCACCGCAGAGCATATGAGTCAAATGAAAGACCAAGCTATCGTATGTAATATTGGTCACTTCGACAACGAAATTCAAGTGACTCAAATGGAAGCCATAGAGGGTGTAGAGAAAATAAATATCAAACCACAGGTGGATCGTTATAACTTCCCTGATGGTCATTCTATTTTTCTATTGGCAGAAGGCCGCTTGGTAAATTTGGGCTGTGCCACAGGACATCCAAGTTTCGTGATGAGTAACTCCTTCACCAATCAAACCCTCGCACAAATTGACCTTTGGGAAAAGAGAAATGAATACAAAATAGGCGTTTATCGTTTACCTAAATACTTAGATGAAGAAGTAGCTCGCTTACACCTAGAGAAAATTGGTGTGAAACTGAGCACGCTTTCTAAGGAACAAGCGGATTATATTGGTGTGAAAGTAGAAGGCCCTTATAAGGCTGATCACTATAGATACTAAGAATACTTCTATAAAAAACAAAGCCACGAATAGGGAATAATCCTCATTCGTGGCTTTTTTTATAGTGATACTAAAGAGTATTATTTCTTCTTTAATTTCTCTACCCAATACACCCAAAGACTAAAGATAACCACGTAGAAAAATGGGCGGAATAAATAATCATGGCTAAATTTCCAATAATCGGGTACACTAACCAACACGACTGCCAATCCAACAATACGGAAAATATTGGTAAAATGAACAATCAGGGCTCCCAAAGGAAGATACCACAATTTACGTTTCCAAGGGCCGGGGAAAAACATCATAAGCAAAACAAACTGAATGATTTGTTTGAGCCCGGAGCAACCATGACTAATGGCAATATAACCCTGATTTTGCCAATACATGGTTCTTTCTACGGTGGTGATATCCATACCTAAAACATGTTGAATAATCCAAGAGCTTTGCTTGAATAAGGCATCGGAAAGGAACTCGTGCATGCTCGACATGACCCCCTGAATGGGAAAATATTGATGTGCTGCCCAAAATCGATAAGAAAAATGAATGGCCAGTGTTATCAGGATAAACATGGCCACATCGACCATAGGCTCTAACTTCTTCTCCTTAATAAATGCGCTAAATTGAGTGCGGTATTTTTCCAACATATGAATAATTTTGCGCTAAAGTAAAAAAAAATACGCAGATACTCTCTCCGATATTTAAATTCATAAAACTGATGTTTCACGATAAAGCAAAATGCTTTTGATAAATCTACTATCTTTGCGCCCTCAAAAAAATACAATATATGAGCCTAATCAGTGAAATAGGAAGACGAAGAACTTTTGCCATTATTTCTCATCCCGATGCGGGAAAAACAACACTAACTGAAAAACTCCTCCTCTATGGTGGTGCCATTCAGGTAGCTGGTGCAGTGAAGTCTAATAAGATAAAAAAGACCGCTACCTCCGATTTTATGGAGATCGAGAAACAAAGAGGTATTTCTGTCGCCACTTCGGTCATGGGCTTCGAATATAAAAATTTCAAAATTAATATCCTGGACACTCCCGGCCATAAAGACTTTCAAGAGGATACCTATAGAACCCTAACTGCTGCCGATAGCGTTATTGTGGTGATAGACGTAGCCAAAGGTGTGGAGCCTCAAACCGAGAAACTGGTTGAAGTGTGCCGTATGAGGAATATTCCCATTATTGTATTTATCAATAAGCTGGACAGGCATGGAAAGGATGCCTTTGAACTGCTGGACGAGATAGAACAAAAACTACATATTCAAGTAACACCTCTCAGCTGGCCTATCAATATGGGTCCTGAGTTTAAAGGAGTATATAGTATCTTTGAAAACAAACTCAATCTCTTCACTCCCGGGAAACAGACCGTAGAAGAATATGTGGAGATCAACAATCTTCAGGATGAGAATCTTGACGAAATAGTAGGAAACAAAGATGCCGACTTATTGAGAGAAGAACTGGAAATAGCTCTGGGGGTTTATCCTAAATTTGAAAAACAGACTTATTTAGATGGCAATATCTCCCCTGTATTTTTTGGCTCTGCACTAAATAACTTTGGCGTGATGGAGCTACTCAATTGTTTTATTGAAATTGCTCCCAATCCTCTACCCTACCAAACAGAAGAGAGATTGGTAAAACCTGAAGAAGAAAAATTTACAGGTTTTGTTTTTAAGATCCACGCCAATCTGGATCCCAACCACCGCGATAGAATAGCCTTTGTCCGTGTTACTTCCGGCATTTTTAAGAGGAATGTGTTTTATAAGCATGTGCGGTTGAACAAGAAGATTCGGTTTAGCAGTCCCACTGCTTTTATGGCTGAGAAAAAATCGGTAGTAGACGAGGTATATCCGGGTGATATTGTTGGTCTTCACGACACCGGAAGCTTCAAAATTGGTGATAGCATTACCGAGGGCGAAGTGCTTAATTTTAAAGGAATTCCTAGTTTCTCCCCCGAGCTCTTTAAATATATAGAGAATGCCGACCCCATGAAATCGAAGCAGTTAGCCAAAGGCATCGACCAGCTGATGGACGAAGGTGTGGCACAGCTTTTTGTGGGCAAAACATCCACCCGAAAGATTATTGGTACGGTGGGAGCTTTGCAGTTTGAAGTGATAGAATATCGCCTCCTACACGAATATGGAGCCAAATGCCGCTACCAACCCATCACCCTCTACAAAACAGCTTGGGTTACCAGTGAGAATAAAGCAGCACTAGATGACTTTATCAAACGTAAAGGCTCCAGCTTGGCAGTTGACAAAGAAGGTAGATTGGTTTTTCTTGCCGAGTCGCGCTATGCCTTGGATTTGGCCATGAGCAATTATAAGGATATCGAATTTCATTTTACTTCGGAGTTTTAGGAGAGAATTCTTTAAAAAGAATTTTCACATCCTAATTTATGGTATCTTTTAAAAAAATATGACAGTTGGCGGGATATACACATATAGATCTAACCTGATTATTGCTTTTTTAGCGTAGTTTGTTAGAAATTTACGCAAAAAAAATGTTGATTTGTTCTACAAAGAGTTTATGGGACAGCTTACATCACCTATCATTGGCTTTATTATCGTCTATTGGTAGCGCATTTGCAGTAATTCCTTGTTCAGCCATTGTGGGGAAATA
>Ga0256913_10002084_pt1 | contig 10190 bp, 8 predicted proteins | sample Axial_MatmetaG_FD_185970 | JGI IMG/M metagenome (GOLD analysis project Ga0256913, IMG submission 185970) | Deep-sea worm associated microbial mat communities from Axial Seamount, Juan de Fuca Ridge, Pacific Ocean - Axial_Mat | ecosystem: Environmental > Aquatic > Marine > Oceanic > Microbial...
GTTGTATCCTGAGTAACAGGTACTGTTCCGTCGGTTTTATAATCAATATCGGAACCGGTATTCGTGTATGGATAAATAGTAAAATAGTACACAGTTGTTGTATCCAGCCCCTGCCAGGTGTAGGTTTCACTGGCATGGATAACATTGTATTTACCTTCACCATCCGAAACATCGGTATCGTTTGTTTCCGGTGTTCCGTCAACAGGTACAGAAAATGTACCTGTTTTGTTGATTAATACAAGAAAGTAGTCAGCAGCAACACTTCCGTCGTTGTCATCCCATACCAGAGTGATGCTGCTGTCAGAGACAGTACTGGTTATAAATGCATCAACGTGGTTTGAGGGTTCTGCTTTTATACTAGCTGTTCCCCATATTTGCTCAGCATATTCGGGGTGATCTACAAACGGATTTCTGTTATCCTGAAAGTCGTAAATATCATTGTTTCTATCCAACTCCTTTTGCGATACAGGGTCATCGCTATGCCATTGAAGCATCAGATCGAGATACCAGTTTTCGTAAACATGGTCGCTGGTTCCGTCCAGTACCGCATCAGCATTAGAAGAGTTGTTTTCCCAACCGGCAATAACGTTCTCGTAACGGGTTGCCATATAAAAGTAAATACGGGCAACGTCTCCTTTGAACTCGTCTATGGGTTCAAAAGCGGTTCCCGAGAAACCGGAAATATTACTGCTTCCCAATTTGGTTCCGTTTTGAGAGGTCCAGCTTGCATTTACTTCTGAATAGGGATAGTTACTTCTTTTTCCATTCACATAACCATCAGTGGGTAAAATGTGAACCACATCGCTTTTCATAGGTGAAGCATTATTAAACCAGCTTTTTGGAAAAGTATGTTCTCTGTTGTAACAAGAACCTTCGCCAGAATAATTTCCACATTGATCGCTTCCGGTAGTGTATTCATATGGATTGGTTCCTGTTGGATTGTAAGAATAGATATCCCATATAATATCAGTTGATGAGCCTGAATTGGTAAGTGAAGCCGGAAGCGTATCACCATATTCGTAAAAATCCCAAAGAGCTGAATACCCCTGATCGTTATGGTCTTTGATAATGTTGTAGAGTGCGGTTTTTAAAACATAACCGCTTTTCCCTGCTGCAGGGTCGTAATATCCCGCAGGTGGTTGTGCAAAAGCAAAACTACTGATGAATAGCAGAACAAATAGTATTCCTGACCTGGTCATAATGTTAGTTTAAAGTAAACCGGCCAACTTGAATCTCCAGACTGTTTTATCTAAACAGCTTGATTATATCATTACCATTGGCAAGTATAAGTAAAGCAAATAGCAGTACCATTCCTGTTATCTGTGCATACTCCAGAAATTTATCACTGGGTTTGCGACGTGTAATTATTTCGTAAAGCAAGAACAAAACATGTCCTCCATCCAGTGCAGGAATTGGTAATACATTTAAAATAGCAAGCATAATGGACAAGAAGGCGGTCAGTCGCCAGAAGCTTTCCCAATGCCACTCGGCAGGAAAGATGTTGCCAATGGTGATAAAACCACCCACGCTCTCGTATGCTTTAACTTCCGGCGAAAACAGAAGCTTTAATTGTTTCAGGTAATTGCCTATTCCGTTCCAGGTTTGTTTGAATCCAGCAGGAATGGCTTCGGCAAATGAGTAGTCGCGTTTGTTTAGTTTGAAAAAGTTTTGAAGATCACTTTCGGGATACACCCCGATCAGTCCTTTTTCGGGAACATGAACATTTAAAGCCAAAGTGTCGTTGCCTCGTTTTACTGCAACCACAACATCTTCGTTTTTATGATTCTGAAGCTCATTCTTAAACTCAACAAAATATTTTAAGTCCATTCCGTTTAATCCCAGAATGGTGTCGCCTTTTTCCATACCGCCCTCTTTGGCAGCTGAATTCTTTGTAAAGTCTTTGGCTATAAATGGAATTCTTACCGAAATGAATGGTGTTTTTTGACTGATAAGCTTGCTAAGTGTTCCGGCAGGAAAATGTATATCAACAGTATCGTTATTTCTGATTACCTGAGCTGAATGGGCTTCGTTTAAGATAATCTCTGCAGGAATTTTCTGGAAATTCTCTACATATTTCCCGTCAATAGAAATAATTTTATCACCATTTTGAAATCCCATTTCCATGGCTACGCTGTCGGCACTAATGCCAAATTTGTTGGCTTCTTCGGTAGGTAAGTACTCTTCGCCAAAGTGCATAAAAATACCGATGTAAATGGCAATGGCCAGTACGATGTTCATAAACACTCCGCCCAACATAATAATAAGACGCTGCCAGGCCGGTTTAGCCCGGAACTCCCAGGGTTCAGCGGGTAGTTTCATCTGTTCTTTATCCATCGATTCGTCAATCATTCCCGAAATCTTAACGTAACCTCCCAGTGGAAGCCAGCCGATCCCGTATTCGGTATCTTTATAGTTGAACTTGAAAAGAGAGAACCATGGGTTGAAGAAAAGGTAGAATTTTTCAACTCTTGTTTTAAAAATTTTGGCAGCAGCAAAATGGCCAAATTCGTGTATAACCACCAATATTGAAAGGCTCAGAATTAACTGTACAACCTTGATAAGTATAACTTCTATGCTCATTGTTTTTTTACGTTATTTTCAATAATTTCTTTTGCTTTTGCACGAGTGGAGATATTGGTTTCAAAATAATTTTCCAAAGTGGGGTTGTTAGTGAAAGGAATACTGTCCATACACTGTTCAACAACATCCGGGATTTTTGTAAAATCAAGCTGGTTGTTAAGAAACGACTCCACTGCTATCTCGTTGGCTGCATTAAGGATACAAGGCATATTACCTCCTTTTTCCAGCGCACTAAAAGCGAATGCAAGGTTACGAAAAATTTTTACATCAGGGACTTCAAAAGTGAGGTTATGGATTTTTAACAAATCCAGCCTTGGGAAGTTATTCCTGAGTCTGTCAGGATAAGTGAAAGCGAACTGTATGGGCATTCGCATGTCAGGAATACTCATTTGTGCTTTTACATTTCCGTCAGAAAAATAAACCATCGAGTGGATGATGGATTGCGGATGAATCACTACTTCTATTTGTGAAGGGTTCAACCCAAAAAGCCATTTGGCTTCAATGGCTTCCAGCCCTTTGTTCATCATTGTTGCCGAGTCAACCGTAACTTTGTCACCCATTTTCCAATTGGGATGATTCAAGGCGCCTGAAGGGGTAACTTTAGTAAGTTCCTGTTCCGTCATACCCAGAAAAGGACCACCCGACGCGGTAAGAACTACTTTCTCGATGGGGTTGTTCCCTTCTCCCATCAAACATTGAAAGATGGCCGAATGTTCCGAATCAACAGGAATGATGGGGGTGCGGTTTTCAATGGCAGTCCGGGTAATTAAGTCACCGGCAATAACAAGGCACTCTTTGTTTGCTAAGGCAACCGGTTTTTTATTTTCCAAAGCTGCTAAAGTTGGTTTAAGTCCGTTAAATCCAACAATGGCCATTAGCACCTGGTCAATAGTTTCCATCGAGGTAATTTGCTCAATGGCATCGCTTCCTGCATAAACTTTAATGTCGGTATCTTTCAGTGCAGTTGAAACTTTTTCAAAGTAACCATCGTTACCAATTACCACGACATTTGGATTGAATCTTTTTGCTTGTTCAATCAGTAATGCTGCATTTTGATAAGCAGTGAGTACTTCAATCTCAAACTTGTCAGGAAAAGTGCTGATAACTTCTATAGCTTGTTTTCCTATAGAACCGGTAGATCCCAATATGGCAATTCGTTTTTTCAAAGGCTTAATTATTCAAATAAAATATATTTTTCGGGATTGGCAGGTGTGCCGTTATACCAGATTTCAAAGTGGAGGTGAGGCCCTGTTTGCTGTTGACCGGTTTGACCTGTTATGGCAATGGGGTCACCGGCATTTACCTGATTTCCTTCTTTAACTAAAATAGCCGAGCAATGTTTATAAACTGATATGATATCAGCCGGATGCTGAATAATCAGAATGTTTCCTGTTTCAAGAGTCCAGTCAGAAAGAATTACGGTGCCCGTGAGTGTCGCTTTAATGGCTTCGTAGTTTCCGGCAACAATATCCACTCCATAATGATTTTGTGCGATATCAAAATGCGATGTAATGACTCCTTTCAGAGGAGTGAAGAAATTAAAATCGCGGATGGAGATAGTTTTGCCTCCTTTTGGGGCTGAGGGTTTGCTTTCATTAAAATATAGGTTGAACATCTGATCATTCTCAAATTCTGCTCTGAAAATACTGTCTTCTTTAGATGATTCGATGGTAATAGTATCATATTTTTTTTCAAAACCCATTTCTTCTGAATAGTCTTCGATGGTATCTTCGTTATTTAATATTCTGCGTACGTTTTCAATGTAGAGGCTTTTTTGCTTTAAGTCGAGCAGTAAAGAATCGGCTTTCTGGTTTAACCGGTATATTTCTTTTAATGAAGTTTTGCTTTCGTGTCCGGGAACATACTCTTTAAGGGGAGTATATATTATTAAGAGGAAGGCAGTAAAAAGTAAAACAATACTGAGGCTGATTGCTAATATGAAAGCATTCAGGCGTGAAACAGAGAAGGAAATTTTTTCTTCAAAAGTCCGGTCATTGGTAATTATCAAACGGTATTTTGAGCTTTCGGGTTTTTTCTCTAACGGGTATTTATTATTTCCTTTTGCCACGCTTTAAAATTTGCGCAAAGGTAAGCAATCCTGTGGAAGTGGGAGTGTCGGTTGAGTTGAATTATATATTCACGGAAAGGGCTTGGTAGAAGTTGATAGTTTAGAGTTTTGGGAAGGTTTTTTCAGGTTTCAGGTTTGAAAGAGGATTAACAATTAATTCCCTTGTTCTTTGAAACGTGTTTCCTGTTTTTTTATCGACTCAGTGTGAATAAGCTTTAGCAGGTTCAATAGGAAATCTTTGTCAAGCCCCAGATGAGTTCCGATGGATAGCCGGTCTTCAATGATACCTGCCCAACGTTTCATCTGCAGGATGGTGATGTCGTTTTCGATTTTGTAATCACCTATTTCGTTGATAATCTCCATTCGCTTGGAGAGAATTTCCAGTAACTCCCCGTCCAGTTTGTCAATTTCTGTCCTTAATTCTTCTAATTTGCTTTGAAACTCCTGATCGCCCTGTTGGTCGCGGATAATTAACTTGCTGAGAAGAGTTTTTAAATCAGCAGGGCTTAATTGTTGGGCAGCATCGGTTTTAGCTACTGAAGGGTTAATGTGACTTTCAATCATTAATCCGTCCATCTCAAGATCCAGTGCTTTTTGAGAGATTTCCTGTAACAGGCTTCGGCGGCCACAAATATGGCTTGGGTCGACAATAATGGGGATGTTGGGGATGGCTCGTTTCAGTTCGATGGGGATTTCCCACATGGGTGCATTACGGAATGGGGATTTCTGAAAATAGTGAAACCCCCTATGAATGGCCATTATCTTTGTTATTCCGGCATTGTAAACTCTTTCAATAGCACCTATCCAAAGTTTCAAATCAGGGCTAACGGGATTTTTAATCATCACCGGAATATGAGTTCCTTTAAGTGCTTCGGCAATAGACTGAACAGAAAAAGGATTGACAACAGTTCTGGCTCCCAGCCATAATATATCAACCCCGTTTTCAAGAGCCAGTTCCACATGAGCTGGTTCAGCAACTTCAACGCAGGTCATTAATCCGGTAGCACGTTTGGCATCAAACAGCCATTTAAGACCCTCAACTCCCACTCCTTCAAATTCTCCGGGACGTGTTCTAGGTTTCCATATCCCGGCTCTGAGTACTTTAACTTGTGGAATTTTTGCAATTTCTTTAGCAGTTGACAAAAGCTGCTCCCTGCTTTCAGCACTACAAGGTCCGGAGATTATCAAAGGAAAATCTCCTGTTGGGAACCACTGTTTAAGGGTTAATATTTCGATGTTGCTACTCACGGGGGCAAAGGTAGGAGAAAAAAAGATTTAAGAATGGAGAATAGAAATTTTAGATTAGTTAGTTTACTTTTGTCAATACAATGCTTCTGCTGAAAACCCATATAGTTCCTGATGATACTGAACCAGCCCGTTTGTTGGACTATATTTTGCAGGTGTTTCCCGAAATGAGTACCCGTAGTCATGCAAAAAAAGCCCTGAAAAAGGGTGCGGTTTTGGTAGATGGTGAACAGCGGCCTTCGGGTTGGTGGCTTAAACCGGGTATGAAACTGGAGCTTTTTGATCCGGAATTAAAACCGCCCAAAGCTTTACCAATGGATTTGGAGGTAGTTTTCGAGGATGAATATCTTGCAGTAGTTAATAAACCTGCCGGTATTTCTGTTAGCGGGAATAAATATATAACCATTCAAAATGCCTTGATGCATAATTTGAAACCATCAGTTTCTGAAGATGCAATGGGTTGGCCAAAACCAGTCCACCGGCTCGATTTTCCTACCTCGGGGTTGTTGCTTGTGGCCAAAACTAAAACCGCTATTATTGCGCTTGGTAAACAGTTTGAGCAAAAAACCATTCGCAAAAGATATAGAGCCATTGTTTCAGGGAAATTGCCCGAAATGGGAACGGTTGAAACCCCTGTTGATGGACAACAGGCAAAAACTGTTTTCAAGAGTATTAATTATATTCCTTCACCCATGACACGATGGTTGACATTGGTAGACCTTTTTCCCGAAACAGGCCGGACTCATCAGCTGAGGATACACATGGCATCATTGGGTAACCCGATTGTTGGAGATAAAAAGTATACCATTGATAAACCCCTGTTAAAAGGAAAAGGACTTTTTTTATCAGCAGTTGAAATTGGTTTTGTTCATCCTGTAACAAAGGAAATAATGAAGTTTACAATAAATGAACCTTCAAAGTTTGGTGCGTTGATTGAAAAGGAAAGAAAGAATTTCAGTAAATAGAAAAGCAAATTTATATTCGTTTATCTTTGACCCTATGAACTTCTCGTTGGCAAAATATGATGCAAAAGTGCTGATGGCTTTTGGCGAAACCTTTACTGAAGAAAAAGGTGAGTTTTTGAACTGGTTACTCAAAAACGGTTATCCTGAACTGGCTGCTTTAAGCAGTGCAATCAAAGGAAGTGAAGAGGCCGTAAAATGGTTGCTGATGAATCGCTACCGCCATTTTGCGGCGCTGGATGCTGCCATTGATAAACAGCAACCTGCTTATCGTTGGCTGTTGGCCAACGGGCATGATTTTCTGGCTGTATTTTCAGATGCTGTTAATCAGAATCCTGTTGCCATGCAATGGTTCAAAAAACACGACCTTGGAGTTTTTCTGTTGCTGGCAAAAAAAATTCACGATTTTAGAGAGAACCAAACTTACGATTATCACAAGATGCATTTTTAGGAAGTTTAAAAGTTCTTTTAATACTGTTTTTGGATAGAAAAGATCATCAATATAGCTTTATAATACAGTTAATTAGTAACGTCTTGAATCCATTATTTGCGTTTTAATAAACAAACCATGAAGAGGCTTAGTATTTTAATAGTTTTAATTTTGACAGGGCAATTTGTTTTAAATCAGCTTTTTGCTCAAAATCTTAAACCCTATTTTAACAAGGAGGAATACAGGGAGCTGCTATACATTTCGGCAAAAACAAATACTCCTGATGGTAAAACCTTTGATATTCCTGCGCCCGAACATTATAGTATGATATACAGATCCGGGGTTATTGGTTTGGATAATCGTTGGGATTTGTGGATTAATGAATCAAACCGGATAGCTGTTGTAAGCCTTAGGGGCACCACTGCAAAAGCTGAAAGTTCACTTGAGAATTTATATGCCGCAATGGTTTCTGCCAGTGGCAAGCTTGTAATAGCAGAAAGCGACACCTTTAGCTATGCCCTCGCGCCCGACCCTAAAGCAGCGGTTCACGTTGGCTGGTTATTGAGTATGGCCTATCTGTCGCGCGACATACTTCCCCGAATAGATTCACTGTATCGGGTAGGAGTAAAAGACATTTTGCTTATGGGGCATAGTCAGGGAGGAGCAATTAACTATTTGTTGACGGCCTATTTATATAGCCTGCAAAAACAAAAAATGCTGCCTGACGATATTCGGTTCAAAACATATTGTAGTGCGTCGCCTAAACCGGGAAATCTTTATTTTGCCTATTATTATGAGTTTATTACCGGTAACCAGTGGGCAGTCAATGTTGTTAATACAGCCGATTGGGTTCCTGAAACTCCTATTTCCATTCAGACCTTGAATGATTTTAACAGAACAAACCTGTTCAAAAACACGAAGAGTGAAATCAAAAAGCTGAAATTCCCAAAGAATATTATTCTGAAAAGTGTTTATAATAAACTCGATAAGCCAACAAAAAACGCACAACAAAGGTATGAGAAGTATCTGGGTGAAATGACCTCTAAATACATTGTAAAAAGGTTAAAAGGCTTTACCCCTCCCGAGTATTTCAAAAGCAATAATTATGTAAGAACAGGTAATACTATTGTTTTATTTGCTGACGGAGAATACTTTGAAATATACCCTGAAGAGAGCAACGATGTTTCTACGCACCACAATTTTAAGCCCTATTTGTTTTTGCTGGAGAAGTATTAAAATTGTTTTATCCATATTAATTTCTCGGGTGAAAATAAAAATTTAATTTATAATTTGCCGCTTTGTTGTGAGGTTGTTTATTACTACTTTTATCAGGTGATTAGTTTGTAGTAGATGGACTAAAAATGGGAAGAGTATGAAAGCTATATTAACAATAGGGTTATTGGTTTTATCAAATACTTTTATGACCATCGCCTGGTATGGGCATCTCAAATTTTCTGAATGGAAGTTTTTTAACAAATATGGATTATTTACAATTATATTAATCAGTTGGTCAATTGCTTTGTTTGAATACCTTTTTCAGGTTCCGGCAAATAGAATTGGTTTCAAAGGAAATGGTGGCCCGTTCTCACTTGTTCAGTTAAAGGTTATTCAGGAAGTGATTACGCTGGTAGTATTTAGCATATTTACACTACTGTTTTTTAAAAGTCAATCTATTAAATGGAATCATATTGTTGCTTTTGTTTTTATCGTTTTAGCGGTATATTTTATGTTTAAAGAATAATATCATGGTTATATAATCTTAATTTGAAATTTAGTTTCCGTCCAATACCGTCTTTTAACTACTTTTACACCTCAAATCAATCAGGATGGCCAAACCTAAAACAGTTTATTATTGCAGCAATTGCGGAAATCAATCCAGTAAATGGCTGGGCAAATGTCCTGCCTGCGGAGAGTGGAATACTTTTGTTGAAGAGGTGATTGTAAAAGCCGATAAACGGAAATCGGGTGTTGCAGCAAAACAAACCCAGGCAAAACCCACTCCGGTTTATAAAATTGAAACGGAAGAGGAAAACAGAATTGATACCCGCAATGAAGAACTGAATCGCGTACTTGGTGGCGGATTGGTTCCCGGTTCGGTGGTGTTGGTGGGAGGTGAGCCGGGAATCGGTAAGTCAACACTGCTGTTACAGGTTTCCATGAATCTTAAAGGACTGCGAACGTTATATATCTCCGGTGAGGAGAGTTACCGGCAGATTAAAATGCGTGCCGATCGTCTGAAGCTGGAAAACCCTGAAGTGTACATCCTCAACGAAACATTTACAGGCAATATCTTTGCTCAAATCGAAGCGGTTGAACCCAATTTAATCATCATCGATTCCATACAAACCCTTTATACCGAAAACATCGACTCTTCCCCGGGTAGTATTTCGCAAATTCGCGAAACTGCCGGAGAACTGCAACGGTATGCCAAAACCTCCAATATTCCGGTAATCCTTATTGGTCACATTACAAAAGAGGGAAACTTTGCCGGCCCGAAAGTTTTAGAGCATATGGTGGATACGGTACTTCAGTTTGAAGGCGACCGTCATTACGGGTTCAGGATATTACGCTCGGTGAAAAACCGGTTTGGTTCCACTTCGGAACTGGGGATTTTTGAGATGCAGTCGGGCGGACTGCGGGAAGTGAGCAATCCCAGTGAGATATTGCTTTCTCAGCGTGATGAAGAAGCTACCGGTGTGGCCATTGCCGCCATGGTAGAAGGTCAGCGCCCCATGCTTATCGAAACCCAGGCTTTGGTGGGAACAGCAGCGTTTGGTACACCTCAGCGTTCGGCTACCGGTTACGATACACGCCGGCTCAATATGCTGCTGGCAGTACTTGAAAAGCGCAGCGGGTTTAAACTCAGCTCCAAAGATGTCTTTATGAATATTGCAGGCGGTATCCG
>Ga0256913_10002085_pt1 | contig 10190 bp, 25 predicted proteins | sample Axial_MatmetaG_FD_185970 | JGI IMG/M metagenome (GOLD analysis project Ga0256913, IMG submission 185970) | Deep-sea worm associated microbial mat communities from Axial Seamount, Juan de Fuca Ridge, Pacific Ocean - Axial_Mat | ecosystem: Environmental > Aquatic > Marine > Oceanic > Microbial...
TGAACAATTTTGGATTGGTGTTGATTTTTCTAATAATTTACAATATAATGAGGTAATTGATATCTCCCATAGCACTGTAACTGCTATGGACAAAGATGGTGTGGATGCAACAGCAGAACTGATTGTTCCTAATATGTTACGTTCTACTGGCACACGCTTAATGGCACAAATCAAAAATGGAGTAGAACTTAACTCTCCATATAAAGTAACATTTAGAATTGTCACCAATGCCACTCCCTCAAATAAATGGGAGCATGACGTACAAGTACTTGTACACGATGAGTAACGGAGAGATACATTGCACCCAAAACCAGATGCAGTTGCAGAATGGGTTATGCGTTACGGCGTTGGAATTGTTCTTGTTTCAATTGTCCTTGTTTTGTTATTTATGTATTTTTGGAAGATTATTAACTCCCCACCAAAGTACATAGAGCTATTTAAGCAAATGGGTGAGCTACTAGATAAAGTTCACATTGCCATTCACAAAAATACTCTTTTGTTGGTGGAAGTTAAGACTTTACTACGGGGTGGATTCAGGAATAATAAAGATGACGACGACTATAATTGACAGCGATGCCTTGAATGCTATGTCTTCTGCTTACCTATTGTCTAGCACGAGGACAATTCATTTAATTGACCGGGCGGCAAAGCTCCCTTATTGCAAGAGGCATATTCTTCAAACCAAGATTTTGTTCTGGCAGAAGGCTATCTTGCAGTTATGTGAGCGAGTGGTGTATGGGAATACAACCGACCGCAGAAGCATCGATATGAACGATGCTTGCCGGAAATTTTTGCTGGACAACAATCTGGTACATCCTGATTTTGTGAATTTTTTCTTCACTCTTCACGAGCCATTGTCGAATGCTTTCTTGAAGCATATCAGAGAAGTAATGGATTCAGGGTACTCTCCTGAGAGAAAAGTCAAGTATATTATCATTGAGCTGACTGAACTGCTGAATATTTCTCGGATTGAACTGTCGGGAATGGATTTGTCCTGTGACATTTTCAACAAGGAGCCTGTTTGTGTTAACTTTAACACTTGTAAAATACGGGAATGCAAAAAACCTTCTAATGTTTTTACGCTTGTAATGTGTGCCGAGTATTTTATGGAACCGGGGTTGTTTGATAAGATAATTGAAAATGTTGGCGCACAATATGATTTGAAGGACATTGTGGTTGTCATTGATTACCAGAATATGCGTAGCCAGATGACAAAGTATAACTGGGCAAACTCAGGAGGCAAGCACCGCAGAGAGACTTGTATGGCCTTCGTCAAGGAAATGTACTATTATAATTGGGAAGGGTTTGTCCTGTTTGGGAAATATCAAAAAGAGCTTGCACCAGTATTACTTAAAAACAAAAAAGATTACCAAGTATTAAAAGAAACTTGGAGAGACAAGAAGGAGCTAGTGTATTTTGCTTAATCCAACTGGAGGAGAAATTCGTTCTGATTCAATGGGGGATGGACATTATGGCGCACGTCGTGATAATGGTTCTCGTACACACGCTGGTATTGATTTTGTAGCTATTCCGTATCAACCAGTGATTGCGCCTATATCTGGCATTATAACACGTAAAGTAATTGTGTACCCTGATTCAAGTAAATGGGTAGGACTTGAGATTAAAGGAAATCGTGCAACTATTAAATTATTTTACGTAGTTCCGGATGATGACAAGATTAGTATATTTGTACACGCTGGAGATGTGATAGGAACTGCACAAGATATTTCAAAACGGTATAGCCCTAAAATGACACCACATGTCCATTTAGAAATAGTGAAACTTGACCCAATGTGTTTAATGGAGGTTTGAAATGCGCATCGAAGCAATCCCTTTCAATGGAAGAACTGTCCCCGGTAATGCATACAACTATTTCAATCGTATTGACAACTTTGGGTACTCTGCTCCATTAGAATTACCAAAACCAGTCCGACTGTTTGGGCAGGATATTGATTACATTTCTATTGGACGTTACTGTCAAATTCTATTAGGCAAATGGTGGATGGAGAACCGTGACATTCCAGATAATTGGGATGGATTTAATCATGGTCCATTACTTCTTCCTTTTGGGGAACGTCAATTTTTACGTGCATGCGGCACTGCTGTTAATATGTGGGTTACAGATGATGATGTTGTTGTTATTAGTATCAATGCTAAAGACCATCATCGTAAAGCACATTTTCAATACCAAATCCATTTTCCGTTACGTACTCCAAATATTGTAGAATATCACTACCGTAATGTGCAAACAGGTTTTAATACATTAGTTGGCATACTCGGACCGGATAGTGAAGTTGCAGAATGGACTGAGATTAAAGCTGATTTTACCTATGTCAAATCAGCTCTGCGTTTTGTGCTAAATGAATCTGCGAATCAGCCTGAGCCAACACCAGAGCCAGTTCCTACGCCTACTCCACAGCCTACACCAACACCTACTCCACAACCTACTGAAAAAATTTGGAGTACAGTTTATGAAGGAAATGGATATAGAGTGCAAGAACAACGGTAAGACTCCTGCACTTGCCGTATGTAAATATTGTGGCAGTATTCCTATTACACGGGTGTATGCAGATGGGTTTACTGCTATCACTTGTCCGGGATATATGAAAGGTGTTTGTCTTTTGCCTAATTTTTGTGCTGGACATAATCAAATAGAAGTATTTGAAAGGTGGAATACAATTTATGGACAAAAAACAAAATGAGGTATTTTCTTGTAAAGATTGTGGGAAAAAACCAAAACAGTTGCGGTTTGGCGAAGGTTATTTATTAATTGTGTGCACAAATCATAGATGCACCATGGATAATTTTTACATCGGATTGGATAATGCGGCAACACGCAGACACTGGAATCACAATTATGGGAGTACGCCATGAAAAAAGGGATAATCACGTCACTAATTTGTCTTTGTCTAGTTGGTTGTTATACTACGCAAGGGTTTGTGAAGTATGAGGATAGTAAACTAGAGAACGTACAACTTGCCATACAGGGTACGAAAACAATGTTGCAGACACTTGATTTTCGCACCGGCTTGCTTGTAGGTATCTTTGAACCTTACAAGGATGAAATCCCACAAAATATTATTCAGGCACTGAAAGAAAGTAGGGAACTTGTTAAGAAGTATCAAGAGGAAGGTGAGTTGTCTGATTACGAGTATGGTAAAGCACTAGGATTGCAAATTCGATTAAAAAGTGAAGTAGTAACATCACTGGTAAAGAAATATGCACCAACTGCTTTACATTTTATTGGCGGGATGTAAAAATGACATGTCCTAGTTGTTGTACGTATTTGCTCCCAGTGCGTGAACAAAATTTATATTATTGCCATCACTGCTCTGCATACTTTTTCTTAACACGATTAGGACGACTAGAACGAGTTCCTCCCCCTGAACTTAATTTAGTCCAATCTATTTCTCCTGCATATATTATTTAACAATGATATTTGTTCTTAACTACCAAGGCAAAAGTTTTGTAAGTAGGGTTATTGAAGCAGTTACTTGGAGTACTTATTCACACACCGCTTTATGTAATGAAGATTTACAAACTATTGAAGCATGGGAGGGGCATGGTGGAGTAGTTTCCACTTCCCCTTCTCCTTGGAGTAACCATAAACAGTATACACCTATTTCTGTATATGCATACTGTGATATACACCCAAAACAACAACAAAAGATTTGGGAGTATGCTAGTAAAGAGATAGGAAAAGACTATGATTACAGGAGTATTCTCGGTTTTCTTCCTCTACTAAGGCATTGGTGGAAAGATAAAGAGGACGCATGGTTCTGTTCTCATCTTGTAGCACACGCCAGTAAGAAAGGCGGATGCCCTTTATTTTCTCCACAAACCCCCCTGTACAAAATTACTCCGGGAATGATTGATTACTCACCTCGCCTAAAGTTACTACAAACAGTGGTAACACCTACAGAATTGTCGGCTGTTACAAATCATTGGAAATCCGTAGCAACTTCTTTTTGGGAATAGACCTTCTCCCTAGAGATAAATGTATGTTGTTGGGGAATCCCTCCTTCAATATCATGTAATTGTCTGTACTTACTAAATCTAGTAGTACCTACCCATTGCTTAGGTGTGTATATCTTTTCAGCATTACCTAAAAAGCACCCCCACCATCCAAAAGTACTATTTGATAAAATCACTTTTTTATACTTCATTATTGTATAAAAATCTTCTTGAATTCCATTACTCAATATTATTGGAGAGTATTTTCTAAAGTATTGTAAATACGCACAATAAGGGTCATCCGTCACAATTACTACACGATTGAATTGTTCTTTTTTAAGGATACGTAAATAATAATCAGGATGCAACACTCTTGAGGAACCATAAAAATAAAAGTAATCTGTACATCTTATGTGAAGTAAAATGTCAGTACTATTAATTTTTTGTTCTGGTAATTGAAAAAATTGTTTAATATTTTTACGATAAGGGGCATAAAATGAACTTGATTGAAATAAACCATTCAAAAGAATATTTTGTCGTAAAGGTTTATTGACAATTTTAGTTGCATTTTTGTCGGTGACTACCAAAGTTGATATAGTATGGCGGGAAGGATATCGAAAATCATTTTTAATCGTTAAAATATGGGGGTGGGGAAATGACGTACAAAGACGCATCTGGTTTCTGTTTGCCAACAATCTACCAAATACGTACTGAAATAAATTATTTCCAAATCGACCTATGTATCTAATTTCTATCATGTAACGATACGTATTTTTGCGTATATGCGATATCTAATTCATCTTCACGCCGATGCTCAATAGACATAAAAAAAGGACAATCATCTATGGTGCGCGATTTTTCTGATATATCTGTCACACCAAATAGTGCGTATGATTGAAATTTTGCTGGTTTTGCAATAAATCGAAAACATTTTATACGTATAAGACAATTTTCATTTCGACACATTGTAATATCAGGCATAATCTACTCCTATATAAGTTCACCAGGATAAGCGTCTGAATAATCATTTGCTACACTTTTCTTTACAACTTCCTCACAGAAAGAACAATATATCTGACCAACAAAACGCACTCTCCCACATCGTGGACAAGGTGTACTTCGTTTTTTTCTTTTGAAAAACAACTCTTTTTCTGTTTGTGGACGCTCAACTCCTTTCTCACAGTACGTGCAACGAACTTTATCATGTCGTGAGTAAAAAGGATACCCACATTCTACACACCAAGTATGTACCCCCTTTCCTCCAGTATGTTGAAATGTAATTATTTTAGGTTTTTGTTTTTTACGTGTGAGTGTTTCCGCTAAACGACGCACACGTTCTTCATCATAAAAATAACGAGATACTCCACCAGTTACTTCAACTTTATCAGGATACTGTAAGAGCACTCTTGTTTGTTGCATACTTTTTTCTAAAATAGAAGCGGCTTTTACTGTTGGAATACAATGTAGCATCGTAAACTCCTAATTAGTTTTTTTATAACGTAAAAGTGCAGATGTGCCTTGGCGCAACATCCATTTTGACTCAGACTTAGTAACTCTAGGGTGGATTCGACGAACATACTCTGTATCCAAATAGACATCCGGCATACATTGCCTTGAGGCAAGATTGGCTTCAGCTATCATTACTTGGCGTTCAAGTCTCCTGATTTGGGCTTGTTGTTGTTGGATAATTCCTATTGTGAATACTTGTGAAATTGCAATAAATATTAAGAATATTATTTCTTTAATGTATCTGCTCACAATAAACCTCCTAACCCTCTAAAAGGTACGCGCCACAATGCGGACATCTGCATCCTATAACGTCTTTATCTAAATGTGCACCACAACGCCAACAGATAATCATAATTCCTTCCTTTCTTCTTTCCATTTTTCTAAAAGAGTAATACAAGCAGATATCAAACACAATTCTTCAAAATCCAGCAACAGATGCTCTTTTTTCTCCTCTAAAGAATCACCAGCTAACTTCCAAATATCTGTTAATTCCTCAACAGCAAAATCAAACTCTTTTCGTATACTATTCATCACCACCTGTACTCCTTTCTTGTAATTTCCCTGCTTGAAGTAATTGTCGTTTATAATTCCTATGACTTGCGTGGTATTCCGCGTTACTTTGCTTTGTGTAGTATACTCGCCACCCACCACGTTCTTTTCTTCGTTTAAGATTCTCCTCTAATTGATGGGGGGATACTACAAATTGAATAGTCCGTTTACTCACATTAAATTCAGATGCAAGTTGCCGAAGTGTCCATCCTTTTTGACGTAATTCACGTATAGTACTTTTATCTTCATCTGTTAACTTGACTCTTCGGTCATATTTTTTTCCAACAGTATACTTATCAACAATAGCGGGCATAAATATTCTCCTACTGTGCTTGTGTAGCTCGAAGTAGACCAGCAATCTGTCGTTGTATCATCTCTATTTTTCGTGTAGAAAGGTCCACCATTGAACTTAATAACAAGTCTGCCGCTTCTTTATCTGGTACATTCACAGGTGCATAATACACAAGTTTTGTGGGTTGTAAAGAGGGGGTAGTGTGTGTACTATCCAAAGGAGTTACTTTCCATTGCCACCCATCTTCAGTAGAGTATACCCTTACTTCCTTGAGCTTCATAATGAGTCAACCCACCTTTCTGCATATTTTTTAACACAGGCTTTACAGATATCAGGGTTTGCCGTACAGTAAGGCAAGACCCCTGAAACAAAAAAGATAACTCTGCTTATTACGTCTCTACCATCGTCTGAAACAACAACGCTCCATTCCTTTTGTGGGTTCTCTATCTCAGCTCCACAAAGGTCGCATCTGATTTTTTCAGTTACTTCTTTCACACCAACCTCTTCACTGTCTCTTTGAACTCCTCAAGAGCACCCTCATTCACAATTACCAAATCGCACTGACTCTTGAGACTCGGCACTTCCGTCTCGCTGTTATGGTCAGCAATGAACTCCAACCCGAGAGTCTTCGCCCTTTCACGACGAATTTCTTCGCTCGCCTCGATATAAACAGTCTGCCAGCCGTGATTCTTGAGATAATCGAACTCAAGCTGGAGGCGACAGTCGTCGTTTACGAGGACCAATTTATCCTCCCGAGACGTTACTATGTTCTGAAAGTTCATTTCACCAGCAAAAGCATCAATAAAGAACTTTCTGCCGAAATGCTTCTTAATTAAGTCAGCTTGTTCCTGCATAAAACCACGATGCTTATGTACACCCAAAATCTGGTTGATGCTATACAACGGCCAAGCAAATTTCATATGGTGTTCAATATTAGATTGTACCACCATTGCCGCCGTGGTTTTACCGGCGCATTGCTGGCCGATGAAGGCTACCTTTTTCATGTATTCCCCTCCACAAAATTGATGTTATGCACCGTATCATCAGGATAAAATGATGCAATGATTCGAGGATTCCGTCGGCTTTTTGACTGTGTAAGGCGTTCTCCAAATTCTCTCATCTTTTCATATGAGTTGAATAAGTACAGCTTGTCCCACGGGCAAGTTATCGAACAAGACTGGCCACACGGCTTTGCCGGGCCATCATCTTTATAAACAAATGCATACATTCCTTCGATAGTTTCTTTGAGTTTCATACCTCCCCCTCTAGCACTTTAAGTGCCTGTCGCACAAGAGCTTTACCAGTTACAATCCGGTCGCCAACCGTTCGCAAAAATGCAGGGAAGTCAGCATACTCTGCCGGTTCACCAAGATTCATCAACCCGATTAAGTAGTTAATCTCTCTCTGTGTTTTCTTGTTGAAATCATCATACCACGATAGTGTAATGGGGTCTTTCCTTGCGTATTTATCTAAGTCACTCATATTTTCCCTTCGTCAAAATCTTTGCGGCTTTTTCAGCTAGTTCCATCAGGGAGTAGCTATCCTTATCGCTTCTGATAATGCTGTATGCCTCAGCCAGAGCTTCCTCAATCTGGTGCTGTGTGAACACACGGGACACAACATCCTGTACCGTGGTATTCTTCAGTAGGTCGTCCTCAAGTTTAATCATAAGCTGTTCCGAGTGGCCTCCATTGGCTCGCGTTACAAGCCAAATACCATCTGCTGGAAAGCCATCAAAGCGTTCTACTGGATAGTACCGGCGGCCCTTCTTTATGTAGTATTGGTCAGTCATTTTTCTCCTCTAATTCAATATCACTTTGAACTTCATTGCCCCATACATCCCATCCGGGGTACGCCTGTCTTGCAAATAGTTCTATTCTTGGCACATCGCCAAATAGTTCCACAATTCTATTTCGCACTTCATCAGGTTTGCGACTATGTTCTCTTCGTGGCGCAATGACACAAGAAGAGACCTTGTTGGACACTGGTTTCATCTTGCCTTTCATACCCATCAAACATACTTCACAGTTGCTCTTTGCATAATAGCCTACGCCAAAAAACGGAGTGCCAGATTTGGGGTTTGTCTTAATCCAACTGAACCCAAGAGTCTTATACTTAAACCCCCAATGAGAAAATAATTTTATTTGTTCATCAAGATACGGGAACGTGCACCACAAGAACAGGGCGCAATTTGTGTCGGCTATGTCAGCAATAGGTAGATGAGACAATTCAGAGAACGTCATGGTGGAATATTTATCTGTGACTCCTCCCCCAAATTTTGTTTTGGTGTTGTTGCGTTTATTGTATCTCCAAGGAGGGTCAGCGTAAATTACTTGGTACTGTCTTTCCACCTCTTCACCTTTCTTCATAAAAGCTATCCGTTGAGTGTGTAATTCCTTCTGCATCTAAGAACGAATCGATTTCTGAAATGTGCATTACTTGTAACCTTCCAGAAACAATAATGCGGAGTAACCCTGTCTCCACATCAATATCATTCACCTCATATTGTGAACCGTTAAGTAAAACAGCAACAAGTGGTTGATGCAAACTGTTTATGAAATCCAAACGCAACTTTGTTGTTAGATGTTTCTTCACTTCCTCTGGGTTCAACATCCACCTGTTCTTGCGTCTGACTGCCTTGAGCTTTCCCTTGCGTACTAACAAAGCAATGTCGTCTGGTGTAGTTCCTAACATTTCTGCGGCTTTGTTTGTATTTATAAGAATTGGTTTAGTCATACGTAAAGCTCCACTTCATAAAATAGCCCATCCTCCTCTATACGCATTGCAACCGCAATACCTTCATCATAGAGTGGACCGAGTGAGACGCCATACTTTTTACAGACTGCCTTTATCTCAGCTTCAGCTTTCTCAAGCCTAGCGTAAACTTCATTATTTTTTTTGTCCATCATAGACCTCCCCATAATATTCCAGTGCCTCTTTGAGCTGGTCGGGGTCTTTGAGTTTGTACCTGCCACTCTCAAGTTCAATAATATCAATATGAAAAGTCTTAGGAGTAAATGGAAACGTAACGGGTTGATGACCATCAATGAGTGCGCCATCTTCAAGTTCTATAAACCCTGTAAAAATGCCGCCTTGTTCGGCTTGCCAAACAATTGCGTATATATAATATGCCCCCTTGTGCTCCTCCTTAAACACAGCACTATCTCGTTTGTTTTGATGTTCTCCGTCTCCAATCTCCTCCCATTCATCATCTTCGCCTGTCAGCGGAGTAAGCGGCTTGAACAACGCCAATTTCTCGAACATACTGATACAGTACGAAGCCGACATCCCCGAGTGGCCTTGCTTTGAAAACACTTCAAGTAGCTCTAAGATATTTTCTTGAATCCGTTTATTCAGCCCATTTTTCTGTTCCTGGTCAAGAGGGATGTAGCCAAGAATCTTAAATTCCCTTTTCGCGTACTCAATCAAATTACTCATTATCTACTCCAAAGATAAATTTAGTATAGTTATTATCTACTTCTAATAACTTAAAATCCGCATTTATTGGATACGCAATATTAAATAATTTATTCACATAGTCCTTGACGAGACTGGCAAGTTTCTTATCGTCCACCTCAATTTGTGTTACTTTTATTTGTCCTTCCATTGGATTAGTCATTCTCTCACTCCTTGCACAACTCAGCAAATTCCCGTTTATGAAGTCTCTCAATTTTATCGATGTCTTTTTGTAACAACAAGTCTGTTACTGAATCCCAGATTGCTTCAAATGCTTCTTTTTTCTTAGTGCCGTCGAATTCAATAAAGCATCTAGTTATTTCCATATCATCCGGGCAATTAACTTCAGCATCGTAAATGTTATCATAAATTTCCAAACTCTTATCACGGGTATCTAATTGGACAACACCATTTTTTACAATAGCATAGC
>Ga0256913_10002086_pt1 | contig 10190 bp, 7 predicted proteins | sample Axial_MatmetaG_FD_185970 | JGI IMG/M metagenome (GOLD analysis project Ga0256913, IMG submission 185970) | Deep-sea worm associated microbial mat communities from Axial Seamount, Juan de Fuca Ridge, Pacific Ocean - Axial_Mat | ecosystem: Environmental > Aquatic > Marine > Oceanic > Microbial...
ATGATTGAAAACTTTGGTTGAAATTAATAAAATTATAAGAATAAAATTAAATTACTTTTTCCTAATTTTAGCCACATAAAAACCTTGTGTATCATTATCTTGAGGCCAAACCCTTAGTGTTTTTTTAACTTCCTCAGAATAATTTTTCCCATTAAAACTAGTTATTGCAGAAGAATGTTTAAATCCTTCAATCCTTATTTCAACAACTTCTGAATCTGGATGACTAGAAATAAAATCACTAACTATTTCTTCATCTTCCTCGGGCTCAGTACTACAAGTACTATAAACTAAAATCCCTTGTTCTTTTAAATGAATCCATGCATTCTCCAATAGTCGTTTCTGAACACTGGTTATTTTCTTAAGTGTCTTAGGATTCCACATATTGATTGTTTTTAAGGATTTTCTTATAGTTCCTACACCAGAACATGGAGCATCCAATAATATTTTATCAAATTTAAAAGGAAAATTAATTCTTGAAGAATCAGCTTGTAATTGAACACAGCATTTAACTCCTAATCTTTGGATATTAACCCCTAATGGTGCTAAACGCATACCAGTTACATCATTTGCGATAATTATTCCCTCGTTTTCCATCATCTCTGCAATTTGAGTTGTCTTACTCCCAGGAGAAGCACACATATCCCAAACTAAATCACCTTTCTCTGGACTTAAAACTATTGGTGGTAACATACTTGCAGCACCTTGAATATAGAAATATCCCAATTGATGTTCAAGAGTATTTCCTAAATCTAATCTCCCTTCCTTGTGTTTTGCCCAAAAACCATTAACATTCCAGGGTATTTGTTCTAATACCCATCCTTGTGCCTCAAGTCTTTTTTTAAGGTCTTCAGGACTAATTCTCAAGGTGTTTACACGCAGTGCCCTATTTAGATAAGATAAATTATACTTCTCAAATAAATTCCAATCAGTAAGCTTAGAATACCTTTTCTTAAACTCTTCTTTAAATTTTGGAACATGCGAACCTTCTATTTGTACAAGATTGTGTTGAATTTTTTGTTGAAATGTCATAATCATAAGAAAATAGATATTAATTAATAAAACTATCATTTATTTCATACTATTAAAATTAGTCTAAAAAAAATTATAACACTAATTAAAAAAAGATATACTAAAAAATAATTCCAAATTTCTTAAATTGACTATCTCAAATTGAGAAAAGCTCTGTAGTATTAAACTAAATTGGCAATAAAACACCACGAACTGCAGAACTATTGTTACTCCTTAGGGGTAACTTTATAAACAAAGAGGGTTTTCAAGTACACATGAAAGTTTCATCAATAAGATATTTGGACCTTAAAAAATTTAATGAAGGTCCTGCAGAATTCTCAGAATTGAGAACTCCCTTATTTTCCTTAGATCACCATCCAACAATTAGTTTTTATACAGATTATTTCAATAATCTTCAAATTATGGGAGAGAAATCCGGAATAGAAAAATTCATTGCCCTACAACTAATGCCTCGGATTATAAGCGTCAATATAAATCAAAGAATTACTTCAAAAATTTATTGCAAAGAACAAGATTCATCAGAATTAAAATATTCTCTAATTATAGACTCTAGAAAAGAAGGTTCAATTAAGAAACCTACTAATGGAAAATCAATTACAATTGAGCCATTATTGGAAATTGACCTTATTAAAGGAATTCAAACTGCATCAAGATATGTAGGAATAAAAAATAAAAATTTGCTAGAAGAAATTGAAAAAGATAACATTACAATATATAAAAGAAAAGAAACACCACAAGAAAGAAATAGTTATGGGATTGTTGATTCTTTTTTTCTACTAACCGAACTAAATGATTTAAAATCAAAACTAAGGTGAATTATTTAAAGAACTTTTATTATTTAAAAAAATCTTTTGAAACAACCTAAAAAAAATAGAATTCTTCGAATAACAGAATTAGTCACGATGATATTTCATTCCTTTGTTTATACTAATTGCTCTATAAATCTGTTCTACTAAAAACAATCTTGCCATTTCATGAGTAAAAGTCATCTGGGATAAACTAAGAAGCAAATTTGCTTTTTTTTTAACACAATCACTCAAACCATCTGGGCCTCCAATTATAAAAAAAATTGTACCAACAGAATTTGCTTTTTCTTTTATTAATTTTGCAAAACTATTTGAATTAAATTTTGTGCCTTCCTCAGAAAGAACAACAACGAAAGCATTATCTCTTATTTTTTTAAGTAAATCTAAACTCTCTTTTTCTTTATTTGAATCTTTTAATTCTATAATTTCTAAAGGAAAACGTTTCCCATAATCTTCAATACCAGAAAGAATCCACCCCTTCTTAATTTTCCCAATACAAAGAATTTTAAATTTCATAAATTAATTAAAACAAAACAAAATATAAATATTTCTAAAATTTTCAAACAACAATTATTTTTGAAAATTAAATTTTAGTTTTGATTAATCCAAGTAAAACCAAAAATAGTTCTTACACCATAGATTATGAAATTATTAAAAAAAAGAAAATACACTATTAAAAAACCTTTAAGAAACGAATAATTTAGACACTCTTGAAGAAATTAAAAATTAAACTAAAGTTTCTTACTCACATAAACTCCATCATTAATAAAGCCCAAATTTCTATAATATTCACGTACACCAACACCAGAAATAACTAATAACTTATCCTTACCATGTTTTACACAGATTTCTTCTGCAACAGAAACTAACTTTTTACCCCATCCTTTATGTTGGCCACTTTTCTCATAAGTTTCCGAAGACATACCAACATTTAAAGCAGCCCCATAAACATGTAATTCTCGAATTATAGCACTAGAAGAAGTAAATTCTGAACGTAAAACTTTCCCTATAAAACGTAACCTACAAAAACCAATCAACACATTATGTTGAAAATCTTCAGCAGAGATAAAAAATTCTTTTCCTCCAGAGGCTTCATATTCAAAAATCCTTATTTCAATATTATCTATGTTAACCTTAGAAGAATTCCTTATAACTTCCCGTGAACGAATATCTCTACAAACTAAACCGTTATCACTCATATATTTATCAACATATTGACGTAAATTTGTTTTCTTAACGCCATCTGAAACTAAATTAGAAGGAATATCTCTTTGAATCCTCATAACTCTTACATACTCAGGAATTTCAGCTAAAAATGTGCCGATCACTTCAACTGCACTTTCTATTTGAATTGCTCGAAATTTTCCTTCCTTATATAACTTAAACAAGGTTGTCTTTGGAAATATCATGCAGGGATAAATCTTAATCATATCAGGCTTAAAATGTTCATCACTAAAGATTTTACGTAAACTTTCTAAATCTCTTTCCTTCGTTACGCCTGGCAATCCCAACATCATATGATAATTAATTTTAAAACCTAAATCTTTCATAATCTGGGTAGCTTCAACAGAATCTTCAATAGTGTGTTGCCTATTTGAGAATTTAAGAACATCATTATATATACTTTGAACACCAAGCTCCACTCTAGTTACACCATGTTGAAGCATCCTGTTTGCTGTTTCCAAAAAAGGACAATCAGGTCTTGTTTCTTGAGTCATTCCAATACAACGAATTGCACAAGTTTCATTGTATAATTTAAGTTTCTCTAAAATTTTTGTTTTATCCTGATAACACTCGTTTAATTCACTTAAATATTTCTCCTTTAGATTATAACTTTTCTTCTTAAGATTATTTTCCATATCTTTGTCATTCACATCATGAGGAAGCTCAAAAAAAGTCTTAAATTTCACCAAATCAAGATCATAATTTATCTTTTCCTTTTTGTTACCAGAGGAATCAATATAAATATTTGACTTTTTCATATAAAATAAATCTGAAAAAACATTCATTGCCAAATAAACTCCAATTATGAAATCAATCTGATATTCGAGATTATAACTTGGAAATGTTCCTCCCATTACTATCAAATCTACTTTATTAGGATTATGTCCACCTAAAACATATTGCTCAAGTCTATTAAAAACTTGTAAGAAAGAATCGTAATCATTCCTCCTCCCTCTTCTTGTTGCAGGTTCAAATCCAGTATAACTTTGAGGAGTATCACCATACTCAGAATTGAGACCACCTGGACAAAAAATACACTTTCCATGAGGACATTTTTCAGGTTTAGTCATCACTGCAATAACTGCAACACCACTTAGGCTTCTAGTCGGTTTAGTTTTAAGATATTTTAATTTTTCTAAATCCTCAAGATCCGCCATCATTAATATATCCATATCCCTTGGAGTTTTACCAAGACTATATTTTCTTGCTATTTTACTCTTTAAAGCAGAAACTTTTTGTTTAGGTAGAACAACACCTTTTTCTTCTGAATCTATTAAAAACTTAATAAGTTCTTTAAAATATAAACTAACTTGTTCATCTCTTCCACACTTTATTGATTTTTGATTCTTATTCGCCATTTTAAATAAATTCGAAATCCTGAACTTGACTATCGCAATCTGAGCAGAGCTCCGGAGTACGTCGAAAAGTGAAAATATTTCTTGTACATTCGAATTCTCAATTCGCGTTGTTTTATTCCAATTTCCTCAGCGGACTTTTTTTCATTATGTTAAATAATCAAAGATTATTTCATATATGAAAATAGCTCATTTTCATACACTTACGAAAATCAGAAACTTTCTATTTTCTAAGTTCAATAAGTTTAAATTATTATAATAAATTTGAAATTTACACGCTTCAAAGCAGCAGGGCATTAAACCAAATTAGTAATAAACAATAAATAGCAATCAGAATATCAAGAAACGTTACAAAAGCACCTATCTAAATTAGTACTTAAAATGTTTCAGCGATATAAGGTCGCCATCTTAAAAAAAAAGGAAATTTCACTTCTTTTAAATCTTATGTGCTTTTTACTCCACATGAGGTCATTTTTAATGAATTTATTCGTATCTTTATTTAAAACATGATTGACTTAAGAAAAAATCACAAAAATGCATTAAATTCAACTAAGAGCAATCTCAATTAATTAACTAATAAATTCCAAAAATAAATTAGGAAATATTATTCTCGAAGTAGACTTGCAATTCCTAGTTCTAAATAAAATTTGTTCCTCTACTCCTAGACCATTCAGGATAATATTCCTGATATTTCTCTAATTACAAAACTCTTATAAAATACTAGCTCTTATTAGATTCATGGTTATTTCAAGTGTAGAAATTAAGCAATGGATAAATACAAATAAGAAACTTATAGAAACCTCAAGAATTACACAAATTTATAGGTATAATAAAAAAGAATTAGTTATTTCTTTAAATACTAAAGAAGGTAAAAAATTTTTAACTATACAAGTTCCAAATACTATTTTCTTAACTGATTTTAAGCCCGAAGGTAATCACAAAGATACTGGCTTTGGGAGATGGTTAAGAAATAATCTTAAAGGACATATAATTGAAAATATTGACCAAATAAGAGCAGAGAGAATCGTAATAATAAAAACAAGATTCTATATAATTTACATTGAATTATTCGGAAAAGGGAACATAACTATTTGTGATAACGAAAATAAAATATTGATAACTATTGAAAAACAAGAAATGAAGGACAGATCAATCGTCAAGGGGGGAAAGTATAACCTACCAGAAAGCTTTGATTCCTTTAATTCAGATGAAGAAACAATAAAATCAAAGATAAAAGAATGTGAAAATGAAACAATAAGCATTTCTAAATTTCTAGCAACTAAAATGCGACTTGGTGGAGAAATAGCCAATAACATTTTAACTAACTTAAATATTGAAGATAATAATAACATCAACTTAATACCTATTGACAAGTTAAAAAATGAGATTAATAAAATAATAAGAAAAGAAATTGATATAAATAAATTGAAATCCTACTATAAAAAAGAAGAAACTTATTCAGAAACAGAATTAAAAATTAAAAAAATTCAATCAATTATTAATGCTCAAAAAAAAAATAAAGAAGATGTGATAAAAAAGTCAGATAATTTTTCAAAACAAGGAGAATATATATATAACAACTACCAATTTTTTGAAGAATTAAAAAAAGCATATGATTTCGCTGAAAAAAATAAAAAAGAATTTACACAACAAATTATAGAGAAATTAAAACAAAAACACAATATAAGCGAAGAAATAATATTTCAAAAACCAAAAGTAATAATCCAAAAGAAATGAGAAAATAAGATGCAAAATAGTTTAATTGAAAGATATGAAAGATGGGGATTTCCCCAAAGAAACAACTTGAAAATAAAAAAATGTTTAAGAATTAATTCAAATCAAAAATCAGATTCTGAAATAGTTAAAAGACTAGAACGTAAAAAAGTTAAATTAACTAAAGTGAATTTTTTAGAACATGGTTTTTTCTTTAAAAGTCATTTTCCTCTATCAACAATTATAGAAAACTTATTAGGATATATTTATATTCAAGAAGCTCCAGCCCAAATTCCAGTAGAAGTTATTTCTAAAGACATTAAATTTAGAAATCTAGATAAGAATAAATTGAAAATTTTGGACATGTGTGCGTCACCAGGCGGAAAAACAACTCAATTAAGTGAAATTCTCGAGAACAAAGGACTAGTAGTCGCAATAGATAATAAACATAGCAGAGTAAAAAAACTAAAATTCAATTTAGAAAGAATGAAAGTTGAAAATTGTGATGTATACACTAAAGACGCACAAGACATAGAGGGAATTATTGAAAATTATGGTCACTTTGATTATGTTTTATTAGATGCCCCTTGCTCTGGTAATTTTACATCTGAAAAAAACTGGTTTAATAAAAGAAAAATAAATGATTTCATAAATAGACAAAAATTACAAAAAAAATTATTAGAATCTGCAGTAAAATCTCTTAAAAAAAATGGAATTCTTGTTTATAGCACATGTTCTTTAGAAAAAGAAGAAAATGAAGATGTAATAGAATATGGGATTAATGACTTAAATCTTAGGCTTGAACCTACGCAAATTAATATTGGTTCAGAAGGCATAACTAAAGAAACAAAAAATTGTCTAAGAATCTGGCCAACACAACACAAAATGGGAGGATTTTTTGTTGCTAAATTAAAAAAAAAGTAAATTAAAAATTAATAATATAATTTCTACAAAATACAAACAAGGTAAGTATTTTCATCTAAGCCAAAAAAAGTTAAAAAATACAAGTTAATAAATAAAAAAGATTTCAAACTAAAAAACTATTCCATGAAAACATAATAGGAATTTAAAAAAATCTCTTGTAACTAAAACAAACAATCTTTACAATCTAATGAAAAAGTTTTATACTTCACTACGTTAATCCACCTGCGAAAATAGATGAAGCAACTATATTAAATCCAATCATAACTCCTATGGTTATAGCAGAATAGAGTAATGTAGCCTTAACTAAGTTTACACCTAAAAGATTTTGTTTACTAATTTCATCAGATCCATTTTGGATAGTATTAACTAGAATAGTTAAAATATAAGTTATTTGTACTACATAAATACCAACAACTATTTGAAAATAATATGTTGGAAGATTTCCTTTAAAAAAGTTCCAAGCATCTCCATATTCCCCCCAAAACCTCCAGAACTACCCTCAGTGAGTTGAGAGCTAACTGTTTGGGACAAAACTCCTAGAATACTAGAAATCATTGAAGTTATACCAACAACTATTGCAGCAATAATTGGAGTTAAAAAACTGATTTGGCTCTTCATAGAAGATATTACCTCTGCCATTAAATCTCTTAAACGTTCCTCAACCTTATGCATCTCCTTCACATATCTAGAAATATTAATTAATGCTTTAGCAGCAATAAGAGGACCTTTCTTTACTGATTGAATTAGAACTCTCATTGAACTATCAATTAAATTCGAAGGATAATATACGAGGGCTCCAATAGTCTTATTAAATATTGAATCATAAATACTCATACCTAATTTTTGAATGTTTATTGCAATTATTTGAAAGAAATTTCCAGCATCAGTTTCACCAAGAGAATTAGCAACTTTTAGTGTTGCAATTTCTGCAGGAAGATTATCACCTAATCTATTACCTAATTGGAATAATGCAGAAGAGAACTCATTTTCTAAACGCTTGGACTTTTCAAAGATTTTAATTACCTTTTTTGTTTTAAATTTGTAATAAAGTCCAGGACCTACTCCTATCGCAAGGATTAAACCCAAACTAACAACGGCAGCACCAAGTCCAAAAGGACCATCACTTCTATCAGGTATACTACCTGTTCCCTCCACTATCCTATAATCCATAAAACAATAACTTCTTCCACAGGTTAGAAGTTCAGTTTCATCCCCCCAACCAAAATCATTAACATGTAATGAATGCATAATTAAAGGAGAAAAACCAATTAAAGCAAAAATCATAAAAAAGATAATTGCAAAAGTTTTGGGAGAGATTCCAAGATCCATCTTCCCTATAACGACATTCGTATGTAGTGCCTCTTTCACTTCTTTACTATCCAATGAGGTTTTACCATATCCACTAGGCCTCTTAGACAGAATTCTCTGGCCAAACAAATAAACTAAAATAGGTAAAAAAATATTATAAAGAATTGCAATATGATACCATTTTATATCATCTCCCATAAAAGACATCATTAAAGGCAAAATAACTAAACCCAAAATAGGAAGAATAACTCCAAGCATGTGTAAAGTAGTAATTGGTGATTGCAAATTATGTGCGAAATGCAACATTTTTTCGAAAGTCTCATCAAGGATTAGATCTAAAGACTTTTCAAGCATCTCTAATCTCTTATCTTCGGAACCCTCAAGTAAAGAACCTTGTATTAGATGCATAGCATCAATAAATTCAGGATTATGTTCACGCCAACTTTCTAAGAAATTATCTAAAGAATCAGAAATAGAATCAAATTTTTCAGTTTCAATATCCCAAACAATTTTTTTAAATTCATTTGAAAGAGGCGGTGCTAAATGATCTGCTGCAAATTCAATTGCTCTCTCTAAATTAGAAGTATGACGCATATATGTAACAATATAAAAAATTGAAAGAACCATTTGATTACTTGCTTTTAATCTAAAATTATCTGCAATATACGAAGGCATATTCATCAAAGGTCGAATTGATCCAAAACATCCAACCAATGTTAAAATAAGTAAGAAAGCTGATCCATTAAAGAAAATTAAGATAGGCATTAATAAAATCAAAGCTAAAATTAAAGGTCCTACAATTGCAAATGAATAAACTCCTGCAGGAGTTACTTGTAAATTACAAAAATCTGCATCTTTTCTTATTTTCTCAGAAGTATTTGCATCAGGAGTGATATTGATTTTCTCAAAGAATTTACACACTTTCTCGTAATATGTAGTAGGAACTTCCCTATATTCAGACATAAAAGTCTTATAATCTCTAGAAGTCTCATTAAGATTTCTATCTAATTCTCTTTTTAATCTTTCCTTATACTTAGATTTTAAGTCTTCGGATTCTTTCCCATCTTTCACCATATGATATTTTTACCAAAAATATAAATATAAATATACAAACAAAAAAATTATTTCTTTTTCTTATTCTTCCTAAATTTACTACGTTGTATCATTTTATTTTTTTTATTGAATTAAACTTAATTTAGTTTAATTAAATTTAATTTAATAATTTTTCTTGATTTCTTTTTCGTATTTCCCTCTTTAGCCAATCAGACCATTTTGAAAAAATCTTATCCGAATCCAATCTACCATTTGGTGTTTTGCACTTTTCACTAATTACATGAAATGCATCATTTGCTGCAATGACAAAAGAAGCTTCTAATAAATCTTCATCGTTCTCCTCTATAGAAACTTTTACAATCTCTTCTTTTATTTTTGCTCTCAACATAATATTTTCCCAAATAGAATCCCAACTTCCTGCAAATTCCTTTATATTACCAGCAATTCCTTTCAAGATATCAGAATCTCCGCTCATTAAAGCATCAGTTAATTCTAACTGATCTGTTTTCGGATCATATTTCATTAGATCAACAAAACCATGTTCTCTTAAAGGATCATCAACCCAATCCTTTCTTATTTCGGTTATTTGCGTTATTCTTCTAACCTTATGCAAACCGTCTGCACTTCTAATTGGATTAGCAATTATAACTATGTCAGTTGCCTTAAAAGAAGTCTTAGGAACTCCAATATCATTTACAACCCTATCGTAAATACCATAAGGACTATCTCCATGAATAGTTCCTGCAACAACATTAGCAGCCGCTCCAATCCTCATTGC
>Ga0256913_10002087_pt1 | contig 10189 bp, 6 predicted proteins | sample Axial_MatmetaG_FD_185970 | JGI IMG/M metagenome (GOLD analysis project Ga0256913, IMG submission 185970) | Deep-sea worm associated microbial mat communities from Axial Seamount, Juan de Fuca Ridge, Pacific Ocean - Axial_Mat | ecosystem: Environmental > Aquatic > Marine > Oceanic > Microbial...
TCCGTTTCACGAGTAGGATCGAACATAAAAAACGGAAGTATCTTTTTTCCATACTCCGGAAATATTTCATATACTTCATTAATCAGATTCTTATTTTCAATCTCGTAAGGAGCGCTACAATATTTTGTTGTTGTTTTAATTTCCGTAGCATCTAACTCAATTTCATAAAAAGCGGAATCGACAAAAGGAAAAGCCACACTATAATCAATTCCCAAAAACTCCATTCGAATAATCATATCCTCAAGAGACATTGCATATGGATAGCCGTATTGATAATAAAACTTTGGTGAAATGCCAATATGTGCATGGCCATCTATGAGGACTTTTTTGCTTTTAAGTTCCTTTAACATTTCTTCTTTACTCATTTCTAATATCCTTTTTCCCAATCCACTTTAATATTCATAGCAATTGTCTCGGTTACATAAGCATCGGTACGTAAAAGTTGATGTACAGATTCAGGCACTAAAGGAGTTGCTTCACCATGCATAACTAATCTAGCAATTAATCTTTGCCAAGATGTTGTTGTGCCGTGTACACCAATTCCAAATGACTGAATTCTGTTTTTTGCTCTTACAACTTGAGCCGGTCCGATTGTAACAGCTTTCGGAGGAACCATTGCCAAATCTCCACTCATTCCAAAACTTCCATGCAAAGAATTCTGAGCTAATGTAAACGGGCTAAGTGTGACGACTCGAGGTCCCATTTCCATCCATTCTTCCATCGATTCAGCTTTAAATTCCGGAGCATCCGGTTCAATAAATGCCAAATGGCCTGTCCATCCTGGTCCACTATAAACGATTTCAGCTTCACCAAGATCGGAAATCATTTGTCCATAATCTTTAAGATTCTCATTAGTAAAAGTATGAATTTGTTCTTCCGGTGGTCTTAATTTCTCATCAAGATTATAATAAAAATATTTTTTGAAAGCATGTCCGAAACCATATTCCCAGCTTTCCGGTGCAATGTTACCATCTTGGTCGGCATATTCGTCCATATTAAAAGTGTGTAATTTACTACAGTCCACTTGAAATTTATTAAGCATATATGCCAACATCATAAATTGCGGCCATGGATTCGGCATGATCATTACAATTGGTTCGTTATTGTCCGCCGCTGTTTTAATACGATGGAAAGCATCAAAAAGCGTAATAATAGATAAATCGGCATCGGGAACAACGCGGATTTTGTAATCCGGATTTGGATGGTTCTCAATATCTTCCCTTTTTATCTTTCTGACTCTTTCAATTACTTCCTTATTTCTGTAAGGGACGTATTTTGACGGTTCATAAGTGAAATCTGACATTTTCGTTTCTCCTTTTCATTATTTTGTTTTTATTAAATTAAAATTATTCTTACATTTTTAATTCTGCGTATTAGTCGTTTTGTCCTCTATTAGCTGAATAAATATCAATAGCTCCTAACAAGCCTGCTTCAGCGCGATTATTCAAGGTAAATGGTATTTTCAAATTATCACTTAAAATATTCAACCAAACTTCCGATTTCATCATTCCCCCGGAAAGTGTAATGTTTTTTATAGTAACTATTTTTTGTATTTGATCCAAATGAATTTTTAATCTTTTCAAATAGTACTTAATAACGCCAGCAGTATATTTTTGAGCTTCTATTTTGCTAATATGCATTTCGTGAATATTTACATCAGGTATTTGTTCTTTTGCATTAGGATAAAATTGATACGTTTGAAATAATTTATCGTAACTGTCATTTTTAAAAAACTTATCTTTGAGCGTTCTGATTTGTATGCCATAATCACTCTCATAATTTAGTAAAAAATATGAATTGCCTAACGGATATTTACCTGCTATTTGCTCACTTGTTAAATCTGTTGTTAGTTTTTCAGTAACTGAATAAAATACCATAGCAGTACCAAAATTAATATTCAAATCGCCTGGCTTTTTTAATCCTGCCCCGCAAGCTGAAGCACCTTGATCATTTCCACATAAAAAAACGGGGAAACGTTTTTTTAATCTCCACTTTTCTTTAATTTCTTCTGAAATCAATTCTCCCTTTGTTGCAGCGTTTCTGATAACGGGAAAATGTTTCTCTTTTAATTCAAGTATTGATAAAGCTTTTTTATTTAGACTTTCATATCGAAAATCATACATTCCACTCATACCAAAACTAGTTGTATCGGAAAAGAATACATCCGTAAGTTTTCTCACAAGAAATTCGTTAATTAATGGAAAAGCTGCAGCCTTATTAAATATGTCTGGTTTATTATTTTTTAACCAAAGTAATTTTGATACATAAAGACTTGACATTGGGAAAAGGAAACCTGATGAAGCTGGGAATTCAGACAATTCTGCCTTTAGGTATTCAGATTCTTTTACTGCTCTTTCGTCCAGCCAAACAATACCTTCACTGAGCGGTTGAAAATTTTCATCAACCGCTGCGAAAGTTTGTGCTTGACTTGTAATTAATAGTGCTTCTACTTCAGAAGATTTTACAACCACGTCCGACAAACACTCTTTTAACAAATCAGTAGTTGTATCGTAAAATAAGTTAAAGTCCAGTTCATAATTATTTTGATTTTGTGTCATTGGAAACACACGTTGATGTCGAGCAATAATATTTAAATAAGAATCAACGCATCCACATTTTATATAACTTGTCCCAATATCTACAACCAAATATACTTTATCCATATTCCTCTTTTCTAAGATATATCTTTATTTAAGATTGATTTTTGAAGTGAATTTATAATTCAATGATTTCTTGTTTTTTATGTGACTCTAAAGCAGCAGTTAGTATTTTATGCTGAATATGAGTTTCCTCTGGTCTAATACAACCGTAGGGCATATCTTTATCTTGATGAACAAATTCATCAATAACCGCTGCCCACATTTGTAATATTGCATCTGTAAAACCAAATTCAAATATTCCACCGGTTATCGTTTTATAAACCGAATCATAACCCAAATCCTCACTGCGCCATTCTTGTTTCCCTCCATTTTCATATTTCATTGTTTGTAATGTTTTAGGATATTTAGTAGTAAAGCGAGCGCTGAATTTTGTGCCAAGTATCTCAATAGACCAGGTATCGGTCTCACCAGGAGCAATGCGGTAGGTTTTAACCGTCATAGGAAAATCATACTTATCTTGCGGATGTTCAACAACACATTGTAAAGTGGCATTATCCCATGTTTTACACTCCACTGTTTCACCCTTTCCGTTTGGACGCTCTGTGACAATATTCGACAATGATGCATAAACAGTTTTAGGAATCCAACCCGAGCGAATAGGGATATGAAGTGCATGCATACCAAGGTCGCCCATACATCCGTATTCACCGTTCATTTCAATCATTCGTTTCCAATTAATCGGTTTATCGTAATTTATATCAGAAGAATGAAGGAAACTTGCATTTACATGTATTATTTTCCCCCAAGGATTTTCTTCTATAAATTTATGAATCTGATGTGCGCCTGGATAAAACGGAAACTCGGAAGAACAACGAACAAATACATTTGGATTTTCATCAATAGCCTCAATAATATTCTCGTTTGCTTCCAAATTAATTCCGAACGGTTTTTCACCAAGAAGATGTTTACCTGCCTTAATAATATCCACATAAAACTTTTCATGTAAATTATGAGGAACAGCGCAATAAATAAAATCTATTTCATCGCTAGCTAATAATTCATGATAATTTGTGGTAATTACTTTTATAGAATCGAAATTTTCAGTGTACCAATCAAATAATTTTTCATTTAAATCACAGATACCAACCAATTCCGGTTGAGCATCCAAATCCAATAATGCCGGCCAACGTGTTGATGCAACGGCAAATTCTCGCCCCATCAATCCACAACCGATTATACCAAAACGTATTTTCTTTTTGCTCATTTTTTTCCCTTATATTTTATTTATAGCCAAATTCTTTTTCTACTTCAGCAATGGCATCTTCAATCATATCTAATCCCATATCTGCATACTTCTCATCCATTATTAATGGCGGTGACATCCTTAATATATGTCCAGCCGGTATCCACGCCAAACCCTTTCGGAAGGCTTTCTGATATACTAACTTGCCTGCTTCATCAAATGGCTCTTTCGTCTCTTTATCCTTCACTAACTCTATCCCTAACAAGAATCCCTTCCCTTTTATATCTCCTATTATTGGATGATCTTCTTTCATCTTTTCCATTCTTTTCATGAAGTGTTTCCCAACCGTCCTTACATTCTCCAATATTTCCTCTTCCTCTATTACCTCTATCGATGCTAATGCAGCTGCACATGCCATGGGATTCCCTCCATAACTCGACGATGCCGATATCTTATCCAATGCTTCTGCGTTTTCTTCCTTTACTATCATCGCCGTTACCGGAAAGCCATTACCAAATGACTTACCCAACGTTAATATATCCGGTACTACATCCCAATGATCTAAACATATCCACTCCCCAGTTCGTCCCATCCCGGCTAATACTTCATCGTCAAATAGTAAAATATCTCTTTCATCACAGAATTTTCTTAACTTAGGGAAAAAGTCTTCCGGTGGGAATATCGATCCACCCCATCCTTGTGCCGGTTCCAATACAAAAGCCGCTACATTACCAACCGTACCTTCTTGAATAAACGTCTCATAGTACTTAATGTATGCATCCGTATCAATCGTTCCATCTTCTTTCGTAAACAGCGGGCGATACGGATCAGGGCGTGGTACCATGTAAAAACCCGGCGCTCGGGTCGGACCGTAACTGAATACATCTCCCCTTACCATCTGAGCTAAACTTACCGCTCCCATACTCTTTCCATGAAAATCTCTAAAGGCTGAGATGAACTCATGCTTATTGGTAATTGCTCTTGCTGCTCTTATACCGGCTTCTACTGCTGATGAACCATCACTATACAACTGTATTGCATTGAGATTGCCAGGCAATACATCTGCCATCTTCTCCAATAGCTTTTCCTTTACCGGTGTGGTAAAATCATGACAGTTCATTAGTTTCTTTGCCCAGGTAGCTACCGCTTCCGATATCTTTGGATGACTATGTCCTAACGATGCAACGTATATCCCAGATGAAAAATCCAGATACCTATTCCCATCTACATCTGTTAATGTTACACCATATCCCTCCTCAAAGCTAACTGGAAATAGCTTAACTTGTGACGAGAGTCCTCTTATGTACTTGCTTGCATTGGCATGCATGACCTTTGATTTGGGACCAGGCGTTTCCGTTATCATCTCTGGTATGCCAACCGCTCTTTCTTTCCACCAATCTTTTTCCATAATCTTCTCCTTTTAAAGTATTAAAATAATTAAATCTTGTATAGAAATTTATATACACTCAATAATAATTTTTCAAAATATTGTATTGACTATTTCAATTTCTGATGTGTTTACAATGAATATGAATTTAGATAGGCAATTATATTCAACCAGTTTTCTTGATATTGCGAAGGTATTTCTTGAAGAACTGATTTAGCAATTCTCTTTGCTTTAATTAGATTATCACCGGAATTGCGTTGCTTTTCTGTACGTACCAATTCTATAATTTCCCACAATTTTTCTATTGATTTCTCGCCACAGAGTGGAACAAGGCGTTTTTCAGTAAATTCTTTTTGTGTTAAATTAGGATGGAAACAATATTCACGAAAAGCCAAATAGTTAAGTTTCATATTTATTCTTGAAATAGGTAATTCTCCATATAACACAAGTCCTTCCAAACCTGAATTATAACTTAACCGAGCAGCTCTTCGAAATTGTTTTAAAAAGAAATCATGCTCTGTTTTCGTACTTTTGTTAGCCCAGTGCAAGTAACCAACACTATGTCTAGTCATCGGTTTTAGACCTTTCGGCCAACCTTTTCCCGCAGAAGGTTCAGAAACATCGGGAACAATAGTTGAATCTAACATATGTAATAATGTCCATTGACAAATTGCATCTTGAGGAATCAACTCGGTAAACTTAGGTGGTTTTGCCATCATCTCTTTAGTAAAGCCGGTATAAGTAGCATAACTAAGCCAAGCATCAGGCGCTATTTTACGCATTGATCTAATCATTTTACCATGGGAAAGAGCCATGTCTTTGTAATAATCAGGCTCATCCGAGTTAATAGCATCGCGCGCTTTTTTACAATCATCACAATAGCAAACAAAATGATCGCCCATTTCCAAATTCACACCACCAATCTTAAAATTCTTAAAGAGCCATTCGGCACCTTCATCAAGCCATTTTTGATTTGCTACCTTTGATGGGCAAAGATGATCACTAAGACCGTCATCTCCTTTCTCACCAACTTTACCCTCTTTGTTTACTAATCGTAATTCAGGATGTTCTGAAAGCCAAGTATGCGAATTGTAATGATGATTACCTTCAAACACAAATCCACCATATCCGCTTGTACCAATACCAGGTAATATTCTCACACCTCTTTCATCAGCATAACGGCAAATCTCTTGTGAAGCAGAAATGCCACCATGTGAATCTCGAATAAATCCCCATATTACTAATCCATTGAAACCATTCTCTGACATATAGTCAATGCATGCTTTATAATCCTCTAAATATGCTCCTGACTTCTTTTTATATGCTCCACCGCCACCCCAATCCGAGCCACCGGGTTCACCGTTCCATTCCATACGCCAATCCCATGTCCACAGCCAGCGATATTTTAATGTTGGCACCTCATATACCGAAGCAGGCAGTATAACGACTGAATCTTTAACGTTTCGTAAATAGTAGTTTTTTAATTCACCCACAGCATAAAAGACACCTCTTTTACCTCCACCAGCAACCAATACATAATCAACATCACTACCATGAAGTGTACGAATTATGTAACCATCCGAGGTCAATTTTGCTTTATCTATTTCAATATCTTGTTGTAAAGCAATACTATTTAAATAATAATTCGTTTCTTTTCTTCCTAAAACAATTTCGCACTTATAAGTACTATCTTGTAAAACAACTGGATCAGTAATATCCACATCAATTTTAAACTTATTCAGTAAATATTTCTGAAGTGATTCAGCCGCAATTCTATCCTCCTGACCGGCAATTATTCGGCAATAAACTTTTCCCTTATTAGCTAAAATGGTTTGCTTATCATTGTCTTGAAGTGTTGAATTACAAGAATTGAACATAAAAAGTAATTGTATTAGAAATAACGTATTAATAATTCGGTTAAATTTCTTTTTCATATTTAAATATGGTTACTGATAAACATTAATGATTTTTTGGATATTGTAATTTCTATTTTTAATTATTTGAAAATCTTAGTATAAATGAAGCTGAACTGTACTCACCGATATAGATTTTCCCATCATCTCCTTTTACTGCGCTGTTAGCTAATTTTCTGGTAACTATCCCTATATCTTCAAAACCTTTGTTCTTACTATATACGAATAAATGAGTATCTCCAAAATCTCCGCCACTCATTGAATAAATCTTATCACCCTTTGCTACAACTCCCTTCAAGTAATAAGGCCCAGGTTTACCGTGATTTTTTACTATTTCATTCTCTGCATCTACCGAGAATAAATATCCTTCTCGCGTTCCTCCCCAGACTTTCCCTTTATCATCTACCGTTACAGAAGTTACTTCCGATATAAACTCCAGTCCTTTCAACGACGGATAGCGTTGTTCGAACTTTTTAAGATTTAAGTTATTATCTATCTTATAGACTACAGAATTAACTTCAAATCCTATCACTCCTCCTTTTTTCAACGGAGCCAACCATCTTGATTGTACCGGTCCATTCAACTGAAAACTTGTTACCTTACTCCAATCTTCAGTATTCAATACTAACAAAATGTTATCCGGTTCTGTTAATACATACAAGTACGGATTCTTCTTATCCAATGCTAGTGCTGCCGGCAACTCCTCTCCTTCAAAATCATAGAATACAGTAAAGCCACTTTTCGTATTCCATCGATATAAATCATCTCCAATTACAAATACTCCGGCTTTACCAGCTACTACTTCATTCCCATTGTATATCTTTTCCTTCGCCGGTATCTTTCCTAATTTATCTATCGTAAAATCTTTTTCCGATACTCTAAACAAATTATAATCTTCTCCGCCGGTTATTCCATAGATATATTCCTCATACGGTTCTGATAATGAAAATATCCCGTTATTCCATAATTGATAACCCGATGTCATCATAGATATCGTATCTAACTTTCCTTCGTTTAATCTATCATTCCACATATTATATAGAGGTTTGTACTTACGGAATGTTCTTATCTGTGGACGCAACCTCCATAACTTACTTTTACTCTCGACTTCAACCACTTTTGTTTCATACGGCGGGACAGTCCTATTTAGCTTTTCAGTTTCTTCTTTAGGCTCATAATCATCCGGTACTTTAGAGGGATCAAATATCCACATCATTGCACTACGACGCTCATGATTACCATCACCCCAATATATTTTCCCGTCAGAGCCTAACGTCCCTTCCCCAAACAGCCATGCATTTGTTCCATCTGATAATTTCATTGTTCCAAGATTTCTTTTCTTTTTGGTTTCCGGATCAAGCTCCATTACCAGCGCTCCGTCTAAATATGGTTTATTCGTATTTATTACTCCATAATAGATTTTCCCATTATGCGCTCGTACCGGTCCCCATGCAAATATTCTGGTTGGATTATAATGATCCATATCTTCTTTCCATGGTGTTGGATTACCAAGATCTTCCATTATCCCTTCATTAGGTTTTAATCGGCATATTCTATTATTGTATTGTACTAAAGCATATATCCACCCGTCATCGTCTTTCCATGAATATGTGCACATTCCTTTCGACTCGGGTAATAAAGGAGAATGAGGCATTCTTAGATTTGTCATTGTAGTTTCTTTTTTGAACGGGTCCCATTTCCAAACTCTCAGTTTGTCATCATACGTATATACCATATGATCATCATCAACAATAATTGCAATATCACTAGGTTGACTTGCTATTTCCGTCACCGAAAAATCATTTAGATTAATAACGACAAGAGTTCGCGTTCTAATATCACTGGCATAATAAAGGTTCCATTCACGATCAATTTGTCCGTAGAAAAAATCTACATTGGGAAGCGGAACACCTTTGTAAGAAACTCTATCGGTTTTAGGATCATAAATAAAAGCATGGGAACTAAACCCGGTTGGATCATGCCAAAGATTATATAATCCCCAATAAGGATGATATTTCCCGGAAGCAGTATTGTGACTTACCATAAAAATACGACCGTCTTTCATTGTTCTCATCGCCGTATGTATCTTGCTCTGAGGAAGTACACCGGAGTTCAAATCCACTCCTGCAGCTTCATCCGGATTAAGTATCATTTTCTTTTCACCGGTTCGAGTATCATATCTAAAAAGAACTGCTGATTCACTATATGGAGCTTCAGCACATAGCGCAATATAAACAAATGGGCCAGAAGCATGAACATCCCATACTGCATTAAGATTTTCATATCCTGGGAATAGTACTTCCTTATAAAAGCTATGATCCATCACTTTTACTTTAGTATTTTCTCCTGCCAGAAGAGAAATAGCACTTATCAAAAATATAATTGTTATTGTTTTACGAATCATTTAGAGTTTCTCTTTGAGTGTTTTTTATTTATCATTTAATCTTATTATTGATGAAGAAGAGCTATATTCTCCGAGATAGATATTGCCATCATTTCCTTTTACCGCACTGTTAACTAACTTCTTTGTAATTATACCCTTATCTACAAAACCTCTCTCGTCACTATACACGAATAAATGTGTCTCTCCGAAATCCCCGCCGCTCATTGAATAAATCTTATCTCCCTTTGCTACAACTCCCTTCAAGTAATATGGGCCGGGTTTACCATGGTTTGCAACTATTTCATTTTTTGCATCTACAGAGAATAAATATCCTTCTCGAGTTCCTCCCCAGACCTTGCCTTTATCATCTACCGTTACAGAAGTTACTTCTGATATAAACTCCAATCCTTTCAACGATGGATAGCGTTGTTCGAACTTTTTAAGATTTAAATCCTTATCTATTTTATAAACTACAGAGTTTACTTCAAATCCTACTACTCCTCCATCTTGTAACGGAGCTAACCATCTTGATTGTACTGGTCCGGTTAACTCAAAACTTTTCACCTTACTCCAATCTTCACTGTTCAATACCATCAGTATGTTATCCGGTTCTGTTAATACATACAAGTACGGATTCTTTTTATCCAATGCCAAAGCTGCCGG
>Ga0256913_10002088_pt1 | contig 10186 bp, 8 predicted proteins | sample Axial_MatmetaG_FD_185970 | JGI IMG/M metagenome (GOLD analysis project Ga0256913, IMG submission 185970) | Deep-sea worm associated microbial mat communities from Axial Seamount, Juan de Fuca Ridge, Pacific Ocean - Axial_Mat | ecosystem: Environmental > Aquatic > Marine > Oceanic > Microbial...
GCGGGAATGGCTCGCTTCGTCAACTCCATAGCTGCTTTCGAGGATAGATAGCGGCGGCTGAGTTTTGGTGGTAATCACAAAATAAAAAAAGGGCTGGCCCTGTTTCAGGGGCAGCCCTTCGTATTTGAAGAATTTCAGTAAGTCGTCACGGGTACCCTGTTTTTGCACGGTCGTGGTTGCCCATATAGCGGGCTATCGAAGTCTCGCAGGCTCGCTATCTATGAACAACCACGCCCGGAGTCTCGCAGGCTTCGCTTACCTGCACAAATCCAGGGCACCCATGCCAACTTACGCGTTACGAGGTAATGAAATTATATAGTTACTAACTCTGAGAGTAGATACGAATTTCATCCTGTTTTACGTTACAAAACCATTAAACTCATACAATCTGACAAGTCAACGTGCAAGAACACTGACACTTTACGGAGATAAAAAACACGGCCGCAAAAGATTCTCGCCTCAGCGATCGGGCTGATTGAGAAGCAAGGCCAGATTCAATCTTCCTTTTGTACCGGTTTTCCTGTAAATGGAGCTGAGGTGAGCCTTGACCGTGCGCTCGGTAATCCCAAGCTGGTCACTGATCTTTGAATTACTGAGTCCCTCTGCAACCAACCGGGCTATCTGGTATTCCCGACTGGAGAGTTTCCGGAACAGACGATTTTTTCCTGCCTCCGCTTCCGTGACCTTTTTTCCATCTACCTCTACCTGCTGCCTGCTTGTCTGGATCAGCCGTGCCATGAGCTTCTGTCCCATCCAGACACTGCCGTTGGCAATGACCTGTACCGCCTCCCGGATCCTTGCTGGCGCAATATAGCTGTTTCCGTAGCCGACAGCACCCACGGCAAGATAGCGAATCCCTTCATGATCGTCGGGCCTGTCCGAGAGAACAAACAAACGGCAGGTGGGCAGGGATTGACGCAGACGAAGGGTATTTTCCGGATCCACCAGATCGGCATGCAGGATCATCAGTTCCGGACTGATCTTCTGTTTGAGCAGAACATTGATATCTTCAAGCTGAGTTGCCTGATATACCGTATGGCTCTCCCCGAGGATCCGCTGCCATCGTTCAAGCAGGGACAAGTTGGCGCTGCAGCAGAAGAGAATCATCTCAGCGCTCCCGCAGGGCCGACACCTTTGCCCTGAGCACGGGTTTGAGCAGATAACTGAGAATGGTCTTATTCCCGGTCAGGATATCCACGGTGGTGACCATGCCCGGAATAATCGGCAGCGGAGCCGCTTCCGGACCGAGATAGTTCTTTTTTGTCCGCATCCGGACCGGATAAAAACTGCGGCCCTGCTCATCGGTGATGGAGTCGGCCCCGATATATTCCACAGTGGCGTCGAGTCCGCCATAGATGGTGAAATCATAGGCCGTAAACTTGACCTTGGCCTTCTGGCCGGGATGAAGAAAGGCTATATCCGCAGGTTTGATCCTCGCCTCCACCAGCAGGCTGTCCTCAAGGGGCACGATCTCGATCAGGTCCATACCCGGTTGAATAACCCCTCCTATGGTGTTAACCAGGATCCGGTTTACCGTGCCGCGCACCGGCGAACGTACCTCGGTGCGGCGCAGTCGGTCCTTCAGAGCCGAAGCGGTGGCGGAAAGGCTCTGAAGTCTGGCATAGGCCTCGTTGAGCTCCTGCTTGGCCTGATTGAAAAATTTGAGTTTCTCCTCCTCAATGGCATCGGTCGCCTCGGAAATCATGGACTGGAGGCGTGGCATGGAGACTGTTGTTGTCTCGATCTCGCCCTTTTTCTGGCTCACCTCCCTGCGCAGCCGCAGCAGCTCTACCTCGGAAACCGCACCTGCCTTGACCAGGGGACGGGTCATCTCCAGTTCCTTGCGCAAGAGCCGGTAGGTCCGCTTGACCTCTGCAAGATGGGCTTTTGCCTCGGCAAGCTGCTGCCGGCGCTGGGTAAGCTGCTGTTTCAGCTTACCCACGGTAGCGTGTAACCGCTGCTTGCGACTGGTGAACAGCTCCTTTTCCCTTTGTCCGATCTCGGGATTTTCCGTCTCCACTTCCTTGGGAATAACCAGTTCCCGGTCATGGGTTTCCGCTTCAAGGCGGGTAAGCTTGGCCAGCAGGGCCAGGTAGTTGACACGGCTTTCCTGATACGGGGCACTGAATCGGGTCTTATCGATTTTGAGCAAAATCTGCCCTTTCTCAACCACATCACCGACATCAGCAAGAATCTCGGCAAGGATACCTCCTTCCAGGTTCTGCACCTTCTGAATCTGCCGGGATGGAATAACCTTGCCCATGCCCCTGGTGGTTTCTTCCACCTCTGAATTGGCCGCCCAGCACAGGAAGACGAATACCAGCAGAAAAACGACCCAGATAATGCCCCGGCCTCCCTGGGGCGACTGGACAAGAATAGCGGTGCGGATGTCAGAGACAAGATCGGCATCGGTCGATGAAATCTTGCCCAGCATGCCAGGTTGCGGGGATGGCCGTTGCTTTTTTTTATCTGTCATAGCTCACATCCTGAGCTGGCCGCTCTTCAGGGCGGCCAGGACCTGATCCCTCGGTCCGTCGGCGACAACCGTGGCCCGGTCAATGACGACAATCCGCTTAACCAGTTCCAGAAGCGAGGCCCGGTGCGTGATCAGGATAAGTGTTTTGTTTTTGAGAATCACGGTGAGCCGCTGTTTCAGGATCGACTCGGTTTTATTGTCCATGGAGCTGGACGGTTCATCCATAATCAGGATGGGCGGGTCATGAAGCAGGGCCCGGGCCATGGCCACGGCCTGACGCTGGCCGCCGGAAAGACCCCGGCCCTGTTCGCCGATTTCCATGTCAAATCCCTTGGGGTGGCTGGCAATAAACTGGCTGGCCCCGGACAGTTCGGCAGCGCGCAGAATGGCCGAATCACCGATATAGGGTGCGCCAAGGACGATATTGTCCCGGATCGTGCCCCTGAACAGAACCACATCCTGAGGGACATAGCCGATAAACCGCCGCAGTTCCGCCGGATCGATCTGACGGATATCCGTGCCGTCCAGGTTGACCATGCCGGAGGTGGGCTGATACATGCCGAGGATCAACTTGCCCAGGGTGGTCTTGCCCGAACCAATGGGACCGATCAGGGCCACCCGTTCACCGGGCTTTATCGTGATATTGATCTTTTCCAGGGCATTGGTTTCCTGTCCCGGATAGGCAAAGGAAAGGCTGTTCAGAGCGACCTGACCATGGCAGACGGAACGATGCAGAAAATTTTTGCCCGGCGGTCGTTCCTCGGGCATGGCCATAATGCCATTTAAGGTCTGCAGGGCGATTCGGGCCTGATGAAAGCGGGCGGCCAGGGCCACGACCTGGGTCATGGGAGCAATAGCCTGCCGGGTCAGCATGACCAGGGCGATGAGCCCGCCCTGACTCAGGCTGCCTTCGTGGATACGGTACACTCCCCCGACAACCACCAGTACCACGGTCATGTTCATGATAAAGTTGGAGACATGGTTCACCGAGGTGGAAAGGAAACGGGAACGGGCGCTCCACTTGGCAATATAACTGATCGCCTCCTCCCAGGCACGTTGCAACTGACTCTCGGCACCCAGCATCTTGATGGTTTCCACTCCGGACAAGCCCTCGATGAGAATGGCGTTCTTGCGAGCCTGGGCCCGAAAGGTCTTTTCCACTGCCTTTTTCAGCGGAATCTGCACGGCAAGGGCGTACACGGCCAGGGCAACGGCTGCACCGACATGGATCATCACTATGGAGCCGCCGATCCAGTAGACAGCCGCGAGGCCGAGCAGCATAAAGGGCAGGTCGATGAGCGCGGTTATTGAAAAAGAGGTAATGAAATCGCGGACACTTTCAAACTGCTGCAGATTTTTTGCAAACCCGCCCACGGATTTGGGACGTACTTCCATGCGCAGATCAAGAACCTTCTGAAGAATGGCCGCCGATATCTGCAGGTTGGCGCGAATGCCCGCCTCGTCGATGAAATAGACGCGCAGACCCCGCATGACCAGGTTAAAGATATAGATCACGGTAATGCCGCTGGCCAATACCCAGAGGGTATCAGTGGCATTGTTGGGAATAACCCGGTCATAGACGTTGAGAGTAAAAAAAGGGCTGACCAGCCCGAAGAGATTGATCAGAAAGGAGGCCAGAAGCACGTCCCGATAGATACGCCAGTTGCTGAACAGGGCGCCCCAGAACCATCCCTCTCCCCGGGGCCGGGGCGTATGTTGTTCCTGGAGATCATGGCGGTACCGGGGACGGACAAAAATGGCATAGTCGCTGTATTCCTTTTCCAGTTCGGCCAGAGAAAGGGTGGCCTCGCCCATATCCGTTTCCGGCATCAGGACGACAAAGGAATCTTCCTGGCGGCGGATCGCCACACAGGCACTGCCATTACGGAAAAGCAGGACGGCGGGAAGCTGCAGGTCAAGAATGGAGGCCAGAGACCGCCGCAGGATTCGGGAGGCAAGCCCGGCCCGTTTCGCTGCCCGGCCAAAAAGCTCAACAGTGAGCCTGTTATTGACCAGTGGCAGACCGGCGCGCAGGGCCTTGCGGGTGAAGGGCTGGCCATGGAGGCGGGCGAGTTGATGGAGACAGTCCGTCAGAGGATCGTCCACGGACTGGCTGTCACTTTGCCAGCGATGCATGACCTTGTCCCTGTACTCTTTGGTTTGCTTTAGTTCAGCCATTTATTCCCTTACGATTCATCCCTGCCGCTTTCTGGAATTCTGAAATTAATTGTGCTATAGTTTTAATTAATCATACTTTCTCAGGTCACGTCAAATTTCCGGAGGGAAGAAATGCTCTACATCAAAAGAAATCGGAGCGGGGTCATTACTGCCCTGACAAGCGAACCGGAAGACGGCCGGCAGGAGAAAGCCTCCCTCCTTAATGACGAGGTTGCGGAATTTGTCCACCAGTCCGGAGAGATAGACACTGTTGCCAATCTACTTTCCATGTCGGACAGCTCCATGGTCCGGGTTATCGAGGACCTCATCGACCTGTTGATTAAAAAAAATATTATCCTCTTCACCGAGCTGCCGGAACAGGCCCAGCGCAAAATAGAGGCAAGACGCCAGGCCCGACAGAACCTGAACGAAGAGAATTTCATGGTTGATGACATCCTCTGAGTACCTGTCCAATAGAACTCACTCTACGCGTCCGGCCCAATCCCACCGGCCCACCTGCCGGCATGGCGCAATGCCCGCCCTATCGCTCCACCGGCCGGGGCCGGGCAAGATAATAGCCCTGCATGGCATTGATCTTCAGATTTTTTAACAGAGTATACTGCTCTTCTGTTTCAACGCCTTCGGCAATAACCCGGATATCGAGGCTGCGCGCCACCCCGCACAGGGCGCCGATGAAGAAATAGGCATCGCTGTCACGGTCTGTCAACTCATCGGTATAAGCCCGGTCGATCTTTACATAATCAGGCCGCAGGGATTTGAGATAACTGAAATTGGCCAAACTCTGCCCAAAATGATCCAAGCCGAAATCATGCCCCATCTCCTGTATCCGGGGCACCACTGAACGGAGCAGTTCCAGATTCTGCACGGCGGCCAACTCGGTCATCTCCAGTGAAATGCCCCTGTCCTGACCGGCAACAGACTCCAGCAGGCGCAGGAAGGCCGGCTCGGTCAGGGATCCGGGATAAATATTGAGCGCAACCCGGTGCGGAAGTGCACCCTCTCGCAGGGCGGCCAGGGTTTTTTCAAGCACCAGCCGGTCAAAACGGCTGATCAGGTCCAGACTTTCCACCGTGGGCAGAAACACACCGGCGCTGATCAACTTGCCTTGCGGGTCAACAAGACGGGCCAGGACCTCTTCATGGAGCAGTTGCTTGTCCGGCCGTGCACATGGCTGGCAAAAAAGAACGAGGCGCTGCTCTTCAAGGGCTCCGGCCAGCATGGTTTTCCACTGCTGCCGTCCCTTTGCCTCCCGCCAGGCCTCATGGGAGAGCGGTCGCAGTACCCAGCCGTTGGGCCCCTTGCTGACCGCCTCCCGGAGGACCTCGTCGGTGACCGCGAGCAGGCTGCCGAAATCGGTAATATCGTTGAACAGGACCGCACCGATATTGCCGACGCCTTCTGCAAGCGTACTCCCCTCCCGGGCCAGACGGGTAAAAAGGGCGGCCATGGCGCTGCAGACAGCCTCACCCTCTTCCTGGTCAAGATCAGGCAGAAAGATGGCAAAATCACCACCAGTCAAGCGGGCGGTCACCACCTGGTTGACCGCACCGGAAACACTCTTCTGCAAGAGTTCACCAACCCGTTCCAGCAACTGATCCCCCGCTTCCATGCCACGCTGTTCGTTGATCTCTTTGAGGTGATGAATCCTGAGCAGACAGAAGGCACCCTTGACTGTACCCAGCTCGCTCTTGAGCGCGGCCGCGATCTGATTTTCAAGAAAACGCCGATTACCCAGCCCGGTCACGGTATCGCAGTAGCAGGACTGCTGTAGATGCCGGGCCGTCTCGGCCTGTTCTTCAAACATCTCGCGCACCTTCTCGGTCATCCGGTTCATGGCCTCCACCACCCGGCGCAGTTCGCGGGTGTGAGGCAACTCTTTCTGGATCTCATAGCGACGCTCGCACAGGGACAGGGCCTGATGCTCCACCCGCCGGAGGGGCCGGAGCAAAATGCGCAGAACAATGCTGCCGAGTACCGCCGTCACCAGGCCGACAAAGCCAAACCAGAGGGCCGTGCGCAGCCCGGTTTCCCATAGGGTCTTGTAGGCATAACCGGGATGGCTCTGGACAAAGAGCGTACCCGCCTGCCGCCAACCGTTCATCAGCTTGGCTGTTGCGCTTGGAGCCTGCAGGGGAACCAGGTGGACAAACCATCCCGGAACTCCCTGCACTCGGATGTCAAGATGGCGCTCGATAAGGGTTTGCCCCCCGAGATCGCTCAAGCGGATAATACGGTAATAGCCCCGGTCGAAGATGGCATTGACCATGGCCTCCATGGCGGCCCGATCCTGATTGGCAAGATGGGTCGACAGGGACAGGCCAAGCGAAGTGGCCGTATCCTGGGCATGGGAGTGAAGCTGTTCCTGAAGAAAGGTCCGGGTGGAATGCAGGCCGGCCAGCCAGGTTCCGGCAAAGAGGATAAAGAGCAGGCCCAGAACAAAGAAAAGGAGTTGTCTGTACAGGGTCATAAAAATACCTCTTGTTCAGTGAAGGGAAACCGGCATGCGCTCCAGAAGCTCCTGCCACCGTTTGAGACGATCACTGTTACCCACCAGTTTGCCACGGCCGCGCTGCTTGGCCAGCCAGAGTCCGACGCCGTTGAAGCTGTAAACAGGCAGCAGATCCGTGCGTTTAGAGGCCGGCTCAATGGTGGGCACCAGATTATCGAGAATCAGTGGTTCAGCACCAGGGGAGGGATAGTAGCCGAGGACCATGTGGGCCTGGTTGAGCCGGACCGCCTTGACGTAGATCATGTTCATCTTTTCCTCGGAGATGCCCATGGCCTTGAGAGTAAAATATTTTGCCAGGGTAAAATCCTCGCAATCGCCGCCACCACTGGCCAGGAACTCAACCGGAGTGGCCCAGTAGTCCTTTTTTTGCCAGTGAATGATATCGTCAATAAAGTCGAGCCGGTTAAAAAAACAGTTGACCAGACCCAATTTTTCCAGCTCATCCCGACCGCTGTTCTCACGGATCAGGGCCTGCCAGGCCAGCAGGCGCTTTCCCGCCTCCGGACCATACTTTTTTTCGGCCCGGCTTATTGTATCAGGATCAAGAGAAAAAGATGGACCGGTCAGGCCCGGCAGCACCGTGACAAAAAGCAGGAAAAAGATTCCCGACAGAAAAAAAAAGGGCAGTGGCCGGGAAGACCAGATGAATGGACGTGCCATGCAAACTTCAGAAAAGAGACAGGGATGCCGCGGCAGAGAGGCACCCCTCAGTCCCTGGTGAGGATACTGCTGAAAAACAGTACATCCCACCAGGGGACCGCACTGATCCCGGTGGCATTCTACCCCCGCTTTTCAGCATAAAATCGATGTATTCAACCCGTCCGAAGCAGACAGCTCAGCTTCCGGAACTGGTGTCATCTGCATTGTCCTCCAGAGTGGGCGGCGCATCCACCTGCGCCTCAACCGGTAACTGCAGTTGCAGGGCCTTGACAAGGCGACCCATGCCATTGAGTACCCGGTAACCGTCATGGAGGCGGTTATAGTCGGTATCAATATACTGGATACGGGCATCGATCCGTTCTGCCTCGGCATCGAGGACATCCAGCAGGGTCCGCTTGCCGATATTCCACTGCTGGTGATACGATTTTGCGGTGGCGGTGGCAAACTGAACCCGTTGGTCAAGATAGGGCAGGCGCCTGGATGCGGACTGATAGGCCATCCAGGAAAGACGGATACTCTCCTGCACCTGGCGGTGCGTATGATTGCGGATCTGGCGCGCCTCTCTGATGAGGTGGACGGTCTCCGCCTTTCTGGCCTGATCCTTCCAGCCATTGAACAGGTTGTAGCGCAGCCGGACCAGGGCACGCAGATCCTCCCTCTTTGCATAACTGTAATTATATTCATCCTCCCATACCTGATCGACCTCAAGATCGAGGCTGGGCATGAACGGGCTCCTGGCTACTGCATCCTGGGCCTTGCGCGCATTGAGATCGGCACGGGCCGACTGGAGCGTGGGATGGCTGGCCAGGGCAGTTTTCATGGCCTCGTCAAGGGAGGCCGGCAACAGATCATCGGGCATTTCGGGGCGGGTCAGTTGCTCGGGCATGGTGCCTACCACGGCCTCATAGTTTGTCCTGGCATCGGTCAGGTTTTGTTCGGCAACCACCACATTGGCCTGGGCAAGACGGACCCGAGAATTGACCTGATCCATATCGGATCGTCGCCCCACTCCGGACTGGCTGCGCAGCTTGATCTGATCGCCGATCTGCTGATGAACAAGCAGGTTTTCTTTTGCCAGGTCCATGAGCGCCTGGTAGCGCAACACATCAAGATACGCCTTGGTGGTTTTCAGGGCCGAATTTTCGGTTGTCGCCCTGATCACGTATGCCTCTGACTTGACCCGTGCCCTCTGTCGCTCGGTTTCATTCATGGTGGCAAGACCGGCAAACAGGTTCTGGCGCAGACTGATACGCATCTCCTGGGGACTGAGGGTATCATTAAAGGGCTCATTGACCTCATCGGTGCCGAGTCCGCCGCTGACTTCCAGTTGCGGGAAGTAGCCCGCCCTGGCCTGCCGGACCTGCTCGTCCCGGGCAAGACGGTTAAAGGCCGCGGCGCGGATATCGGGATTGGTCTCGATGGTCGTCTGCACAGCCTCCTGCAGGGTCTGGGCCAGGGTGATCCCCGGGCCGACAACCAGAAAAATGGCTGCGACAAAAAACAGATACGGGCTACGGACTTTTTTCATGGACATTCCTCCCAGTGGATAGATCTGTTCTGTTACACTCTTTCAGATTCAGAAATCGGGACGCAGATATTCATTATATCGAACCCGCATTTTTCACAAGCGATCTGCTGCAAGGCCTGAAAGCACCATGCCTGCAGTGTTACAGCCCCAAAAAGCATCCTCGAAATATTTCAATATGTGATTACCACCAAAGCTCAGCAGCGGCAAGAAACCAGCAGACCGTGAGACAGAAGGCAGAATTGTACCTCATGAACCGCCACCAATCCCGTCATTCCCGCGAAGGCGGGAATCCAGGAAATGCTTCCGTTGCGGTTCGGCTGGTAGGAACCCTTGATAATGCTCTCCTGCGGGTCACGCCACTGTGGATTTTCTTTTACCATCAATTTCCAAGCCCTCTTCCCTCTTCGATGTACAGGGTAAGGTTTCGTTTATTGGCCATGATGATACAGGTAACAGGCTGTTTTTTCAGGACTATTTTTCCGCAATTTTAATGAGACCCTGTTGTTCCCGCAGCCCTGTCCCTTTTGTCCAACTCTTGGGTAGATCCCCTGGATTCCCGCCTTCGCGGGAATGACGGAGAGTTTCAAACCATGCAGTTCGCATCTTTCCTCGTTACACCGCTCCGCGGTGTAACGTTCTCCCTGGCGCTCTGCGCCATATCCAACATGGCCGATCAATGTCCCGCGCTGTCTGTTTTCTGAGGATTGGTGGTAATCATATTTCAATATGTCTGCGGGCTTTTTGACGCTGTAACCCCACATTCCCGGCACTTTCCGTCCTTTCGCGACGATCTTTGTGAAAAATGCGGGCTAAAATTTGGAGTTACAGCATTCGC
>Ga0256913_10002089_pt1 | contig 10182 bp, 10 predicted proteins | sample Axial_MatmetaG_FD_185970 | JGI IMG/M metagenome (GOLD analysis project Ga0256913, IMG submission 185970) | Deep-sea worm associated microbial mat communities from Axial Seamount, Juan de Fuca Ridge, Pacific Ocean - Axial_Mat | ecosystem: Environmental > Aquatic > Marine > Oceanic > Microbial...
TGTTCTTCAAGGTTTCCTTCAGCAACCTTCCGCTTGTGCAGGTAATGGTCGACGGAACAAAGAATGATGCAGGTAAAAACCAGCCCTCCCCAGATGATGGTACATGGTATGGCGTAGGCGTTGAGGCTGGGGATGAAAATACCAGCAACAGCCATGAACATGAAAAATTTTCCGGTTATCAGGCACAGGGCACCCAGCTTGGTTAAAAAGCTGATGCTCTGGATAATTTCCATGTATGACGGTTTTTCCTTCGGCAGGTACTGTCCGTAGGTTGGCAAATGATACTGGTAAGACATGGGAACCTCCCCTGCCGAGTGAAAGCATGTGATTTTTTTTACAACACCAGTCATACTATATACAAAAAGCAATTTTTATTTATAATAACGAATTATCGTCATTTGTCAAGAAAAATAAAGTTTTTTATTGAGAAATTTTTTCTTGCTGATTAACGGTTTCCTTGATGTAATATTCCCGGGTAAATTCCCGCTGGCTGATTTCTCCACCAAGCAGCTGCTCCATGGTTTTGGTTAAATCAAGGCATTTGCCCCCGGGGGCACCAGATACCTCTACTTTAACATTGCCCTGCTGGTCAATTTCGATCTGTATTTCTTCCATGAATAGTTCTCCATTAGGTCAAATGTCAGTTGTCAGTTAATCATGAAGCTTTGCGCATGGTTATCTTTATCTTGCCGTCCTCGGTTTTTTCCTCCATAACCATAAACCCCTGCTGGGTCAGGGTGTCGCTGACAACGTTGTAAGCGTAGCGCTGATTCAACTCGTTGACAAAACTTTGCTGATCAACGTCATTGATGGAATCCCAGTCGGCAACGACATCATATGATTTGCCGTTGAATCTAAAGCCGATGTCATAGCCGCTTTTAGTGGGAATAATCAAATCAGCCTTGGCCCTTTTCCAGAGCCAGCCCTTGGCCTTCAATTTTCCTTCTTCATAGGCAAGGTCCATATCGCTGATTGCTTTTTTTAAAAAGAGTAAGTCAGTGATCTTGGTTTGTACTTTGGTGAAATGTGACATGGTCGTCTCTCCTTGCGGCTTACTCGCTGTTGGCTTTTCTGGTCCTGGATACTGCCCATTGGCGCAGAGTTTCAATCCTTTCCTTCATAAATCTTGAAATGGGAATGATTTCGGTGATGCTGGCAATGATATCTTCCTCGGTAAACTCCCGCTGGTTGTCGTCAAAAGCGGTGAACATGGCGTCATAGATAATCTGTTCTATTTCAGCACCGCTGTATTTGTCAGTGGCGGCCGCCAGTTTCTGCAGGTTGAACTGGCGGATTACCGGACGTACCTTTTCAAGGTGAACCTTGAAGATGGCCTCACGCTCACTGGCAGTGGGGAGATCGACAAAAAATATTTCATCAAAACGTCCCTTCCTCATCAGTTCCGGGGGGAGAAGGGTGATATCGTTGCCGGTAGCAATAATGAATACCGGCTTCGTCTTTTCCTGCATCCAGGTTAGGAAAGTTCCGAGAATACGGGCTGAAGTGCCGCTGTCGCCGGCTGAGCCACTGGAGCCGGCAAAAGCTTTTTCCAGCTCATCGACCCAGAGGATGCAGGGGGAGATGGTTTCCGCCAGGCGAATGGCATTGCGCAAATTTTCTTCCGATTCTCCCAGCAGGCTGCCGAAAACCTTCCCCAGATCCATGCGCAGGAGGGGCAGTTTCCAGAGGCCGGCGGTAGCCTTGGCCGTCAAGCTTTTTCCGGTTCCCTGGATGCCAATAATAAGGATTCCTTTAGGGGAAGGCAGGCCGTAGTCTTTGGCCTTGCGGGTGAAAACCTTGTTTCTCTTACGCAGCCACTTTTTGAGATTGTCAAGCCCGCCGATGTCGTTAAGGGATTCCTGGACCGGGAAAAATTCCAGGATCTCACCTTTTTGAATAATATTTCTTTTTTCCTGAAGCACGATTTCAATAGCCCGCTCGTCGATGACGTTATGGGTAATGACAATCTGGGCAAACAGGGTTTTGATGTTTTCCAGTGACAGTCCCAGGGTGGATTCCACCAGCTTTTCCTCCAATTGAGGTGTCGGCGGGCGATGTTGGGAGGTAGTGGCGATAATGGAATCAAGCTGTTTTTCAATTTCTTCGTAGGTGGGCAGCGGCAGCTCAAGCTGCAGGACATCTTCGCGCAATTCCATTGGCAGTGATGCCGATGGTGTGGTCATGATAATGCATTTTTTGGTGAATTGCAGCTCGTAGCTCAAATTGCGCAGGGCCCGGACAACAATGCTTTCCCGGTAATGGTGATGAAAATCCCGCAGAATGAAAATGGTGCCGATTTTTGATTTCTCAATTTCACTTAAACAGGATATCGGGTCGGGGCGATCCAGTTTTTTCAAATGGGCCGTATCACCTTGGATAGCTTTGAATCCTTTGGCAAGATCCCACTGAATAATGTTTTTATCCTTGAACAAGGGAGATTCAGCCAGCATGTTGATAAATCTGGTTTCTTCATAGGTAACCACATTGATGAGAGAATGGTTGCTGCGCATGATGACATTTAAATGTTCAATAAATCCCATTTCCGCCTCTTTCTATCCACAATAAGTGTAAGACATTTTCTGCTGGTGATTGGCCAGTTTTTTATTTCCGGTCCGCTCAAGGATAGCTTCCTCTGCCTCCTGGTCAAGCCCCCAGGCGTTTATTTCACCCTGTATACCAATCTGAATATGGACGGTGTCCAAATCGCAATGGTTAACAACATGATCTTCCGCATGTTTTTCTGGTTCGTTCTTGGCAGCCACGTTTCTTACTCCAGACGAATTGATTTTTTTCGCTTCCAGGTGGTCATATTCCGCCTCAGATCCTTCACCGTAATCAGGAGGTCCTTGTTGAGACTGATATCAAAAGTTATTTCCAGCCGTTTTTCACCATTTTTAGTCGGTGGGTCAAGGTGAATAATTTCCGGTTTGGCTTCGTTGACAAAAAACTTTTGCTCTTCGGAAATATTTTCTTCCACCTGCAGGGCCCCTTCGTCAGTCATGACAATCTCCCGGTCGTCAGAGGATTCGGGGATGTCCATGCGGAATATATCCAGCTGCACTTCCTGCTGGCCATCGAAAAAGCCGTTGGCAACAACAGTAGTTACTCCGTTCTGGGTGGGATAGGGAGTTCCCTTGGGGATAATAATGTCATATTTATATCCTTCCCCCCTGGCCGTGCGGCTGCGCAGGGCGTAGCTGGCTTTGATGGTGCTGCTGCTGTCTTGGTGTTGCAGGTAGGCTAACCCGCCCAGCGGTAGAGCGTTGTGAGCTTTGTCGTAGAGCAGCTTGTTGCCGAAAAAACCTTCCAGTATCGAGCGATAGTAGGGAATTTGCAGGCTGGAGCCGGCACAAAGGACATACTGGACGCTGTCATAGGTAACCCCGATGCCCGAGGCCAGATCTATCAGGTCGGCAAGGATATTTTTAAGTTCCTGACCATAGCCTTTCCGGTCCAATAGTTCATGAAGCTGCTGCCGGTTGTAGCGCAGTTGGCGATTATCGATGAGTTCTTCATACGTCTGGTTGCTGATCAGGTGGTGGACGATCTGACTGGCTTTACGCACGGTAATATTGTAATTGGACAATTCGTCTCTGAGACTCTTATCGATATCAATACTGCCGTAGTTTTTGTTCATACCTCCCAGCAGTACGCTTTTAAGCCGTGGTTCCTGGTTGGTTTCCTCAACTTTCAGAATATAGAGATCCAGGCACATGGGGCCGAAATTGAGATAGAGGAAATTGGTGCCCAGTTCATGTCCAAGACCGTAGGCCAGCAGTGAACAGACTCCACCATCGACAATTTTGAAATTTACCAGGCCAATGCGAAAACAGAATTGTTCAATCCATTGAGCGAAAGTTTCGAATTCTTTTGGCGGTACCGGAAAAACGAACATGGAGATGTTTTCCGCCCCATATATCTCTTCAATCCGGTGAATAATGCTGATCATCAAGGTCTCAGCAGCCTGAAAATTGGAAATTTCCTGGTTGCCGATGATCCTCGGTAGATGCTGGTTCTTGGCCATGTACTGCTTCATGTAGAGAAACGTGTGAGGAGAGAAGAACTTTTTGTTGGTACGAACTTCCTGACCGTAATAAATGCGATCATCAAAGCAGATCATCGCCGGAATCGGGTAAATGGTTTCTTTGTCCTGCCAGCTGTTGAGGGTGATGGGGACGGCAATTCCTTCCAGGTTGACAGCTTCTATCTGGCCGCTCTGCTCGTCCTGGGCGTAAGCGAGAATAAACGCATTGCCGAAAAAAACCGAGATGAGTTTAGCCATGGCTTTTTTTCACCTTGAAAACCTGAAGATCCCGGTAGCGATTTGATTCGATGAAGACCACCAGGTCGCGAGACAAGGAAAAAATTCTTTTTTTAATGGTGACGATCAGGGTGCGGAGTTCCTCCACGTCCTCACGGCCGCGCAGGATTTCCAGCAACTGGTCCAGATAGGGCAAAATGGCGGTATCCGTGCTGGTGCGGGCTGACTGTAGAATTTTCGTAATGATTGACCAGATGATTTCGGTAAAAAAACCACTGTATCTCCTGGTCAGATTAACTATTATAGCAAAATAGCTGGACCCGTCAACGGTAATCTCATCCAGGTAGTGGCAGAAGAGCAGCAGGACATAAAGGGCTTCCGGAGAAACATTCTGCTGTTCAAAAGGTGATTCGGTAACAAGTGTCCTGAGTCCCGGGGGGTGTCCCGACAGTACTTCTTCAAGTTCTTTGATTTTCAACGGTGGTTTGCGGGTCAGGAAGTGATTGTTGATAGTGAACAGGAGCTGGCCGGCGATGTCAGGGTGCCGGTTCAGGTAATGACACATGGCCGGGACGAAATCTTCGTCGCCCTTTCCCAATTCCAGGCGTTCTTTAATGGTCAACGGCTTGTATGACTCCCGTAGTTCAAGGAGTTTGAGCAGGGTAGGAAAGTCTTTGATGGTAAAATGATTTTGCAGTTTGCAGAGCAGGCGATAGGAAAAGCCCCAGTCGGGATGTTGCAGGTGAGGCAGCAGGGCATCTTTGATTATGGATGTTGTTGCGTAGTCAGCCAGAAAAAGGCAGGCATCTTGATGGTATTCCGTTCGTAACGGTGGCGGCAGCTTTTTAAACCAAGGTAGCAGGAGATTTCCGTGCCCCATGGCCTTCAATGCCTGGAACAATTCCGGGCCGAGGGAAAAGTCGTCCGCCAGCGAAGTAATCATTCCCGCCAGTTTTTCTGGAACATCTGGCCATTTGCTGTTCCCGATGATTCCTAATAATACTTTTTTTTCTTTTGCAGCTGCTTTAGTTGTCTGGTTGATCAAGGTTTCCAAAGCTTCCAACCGACCGGTCCGGGCCAAGGAATTTAACGCCGCTTCTCTCACTTTCCTGTTGCGTGAAGCACTGAGCTTTTGCAGGCAGTTGACCGCCTCCAGCTGTTGGTAGCTGCCCAGCAGCCTGGCTGCCTCGATTTTTTTGCCGGAAAAAAGAGATCGGCTGGCCGAAATCAGCTTATCCATGCCGAAATCAGTGCCTATCCTGCCCAGGGCATCAGCTGCGACAGCTTGAAAATCTGTATCCTGGAGCAAGGGTTTAATGAGAGGGGCGGCCGCCTGGATTTTAAGCCGGCCGCAGGCTTCCATCACCGGTTCCAGATATTTCCGTTCGGAGAGATATGACCGGGCCAGCATTTCAACCTGTTCGAAAACAACGGTTTCCAACGGCGGTTTCAGACAGGCGATAAGCAGCGGATTATTTCTGATCATCCGCAAATCATCAGCGATGAAAATCTCATTGCAGTTATGTTGTGGGAATTCCTGCAACAGTTGTCTGAAACTGCGGGCCTGTTGGTCCGGCTCCGAAATGTGAACAAAAAGCTCTTGCAATTCCTCAACTTCAAATAATTTCAGGCTGACGCTCAAAGCGCTGTCCCGAAAGAGATTTTCCTGGAAGAGAAAAAGAAAATAGTCAAAAAAGCTGTAATGCTCTTTTTTTCTGAGAACTTTCTTTTCTAGTGATTGAATTTTTTCCTGATTTTCCGGAGGGTTGGCGATTTCAATCTTTTTCAATATCCGCAGAACGCCTTCCAGGCCGTCAAGCAGATTTACCGCCAGGAGAATGAGGGGCAGGTTGACATCATTTTCACCCTGTAAAATGCTGATGAGGTGGTTGCGCAGCTTGGGGGAATTTTTTACTTTTGCGCGAACCTGATAAAAAATATCCAGAACCTGCCAACGCAACTCCCAGTTGTCGATCAGCAGATCATCGATAATTTCAATAGTGGGAATGTGCACAGGTTGTGTTGCCATGTATCCATATATTGCAATAAGTTCAGCCTGATTGTTTCATATCTAGCCCGCTTTGATTCCATCGTCAATGTAATATACAATGTACAATCATTGATGGCAGGCAAGGTGTTTGTGCACCTGTTTTTTAAAATTGCTTGACAAAAATCTCGCTCTTATTATAATCGCCGCACATCATAATCACAGTTCCAACGGGATTGAAAGGGAACTCCGTGTGAATCGGAGACGGGCCCACCGCTGTAACCGGGGACGAAAGCAATGGAAATGCCACTGGTTTGAACCGGGAAGGCATTGCCAGTAGGGTGATCCGGGAGTCAGAAGACCTGCTGTGATGCTGCCCATGTAGCCGGGCTGGGAAATGTCGGTGCATGGTGGATGGCGGGGTAAATAATGGGAAATCCCGAAGTCTTTATATGGACTTCGGGATTTCTGTTTTTATCCTGGGGAAAGCTGGCGGTAAGTGGTAACTTTGCAAATTTAACAATTATTTGTTGAAGATAATGAAAGGAAGACAGTGAAAGTCGGTACATTGTATGGCGTTGGAGTAGGACCAGGTGATCCTGGACTCCTGACTTTGCGGGCGGTGGAGGTTCTTTGCCGGGTGCAGGTGGTTTTTTCGGCCACCGGTGCCCACAGTCAGGACTGCATTTCGGGATCAGTGGTTGATGCGGTGCCTGGCTGCCAGGCTGAGCGGGTAACACTGATATTTTCCATGGCCCGGGAGATGGAGGATCGGCGGCAGGCCTGGTCCGAAAACGCGGAAAAGGTGGTGGATGTTCTCAGACAGGGGAAAGATTGTGCTTTCGCGACCATTGGTGATCCTTTGATCTACAGTACCTATACCTACCTTTTGCGGCGGGTCCGGGAATTGTTGCCGGAGGTAAGGGTGGAAACCATTCCCGGCATCACTTCATTCCAGGCGGTGGCAGCCCGCAACAACCTGCCGCTGGTCGAAAATCAAGAAACTTTAGGGTTGATTCCGGCCTGGACCAGGGAAAGTGTTCATGGTCCTCAGTTTCATAGCGCCGATACGGTGGTATTGTTGAAAACCTATCATCATCGGCGGGAAATTCTCACGGCCCTGCAGGAAAATGGCTTTGCCGGCGAGTGTATTTATGCCAGTCGGGTGGGGCTGGCGGGCGAGGAAATGGTGTCGGGGATTGATGCCATTGCCCGGATTCCGGAAACGTACCTGTCGCTGATTATCGCCAAACGCCAGCCGGAAAAGGTCAAATGACCGACAACGGAGGCTATCCTGAAGTGGAAAAAGGAGCATAATACATGGGGGTTGCATTTGATCGTTCCCTGTTGGGGAAAATAGACTGGGAGATGAACGGTGCGGAAATTGAGCGCGAAAGTTTCCTTCGCATTGAGCGGGAAATGGGCGAGACTCCGCAATTCAGCTCCAGCGAGCGGATTATTGTCCGGCGCCTGATTCACACGACGGCTGATTTTTCTCTTGCTGACAACCTGTGGTTTTCCGGTGAGCCTATCCGTGCCGGTCTGCAGGCCTTGCAGGCAGGAGCGCCTCTTTACTGCGATTCCTCAATGATTCGCAGCGGCATCTCCCAGGCCCGGTTGCGGCAGCTGAACCCGGAGTATGGCCCGGAAGATATTCACTGCTACGTCGCTGACCCGGAAGTGGTGGCCAAAGCCGGAAAGCTGGGCATCGCCCGTTCCCTGGCCGCTCTTGACAAGGCCAGGGAGGTGTTGGACGGAGCGGTTGTCTTGATTGGCAACGCGCCGCTGGCTCTGGCCGGTATTGTCAGGATGGTGGTAGAAGAAGATATCCGCCCCCGGTTGATTGTCGGCATGCCGGTGGGTTTTGTCCACGTGGTTGAGTCCAAGGAAATGTTGATGGCGACCGATATCCCTCATATTGTCATAACCGGTCGCCGGGGAGGCAGCCCGCTGGCCGTAGCGACATTGCATGCTATCATGGAATGCGGGAAATGATGCTGGCAACGTGAAGACTGCCACGGAAAAGAAACTTCGCCGAGGTTTTTCCACCGGCGCCTGCGCGGCGGCAGCGGCGACGGCAGCTTGGGTGCTGCTTGGGGAAGGGAAGGTGCACGAGTGTCTTGAGGTGCTGTTTCCTGATGGGAGGTTGAGAACCATGGCGATTGCCGGTTGCCGTTTCCATGAGCGGGGCGGGTCGGAAGCGGTGATCATCAAAGATGGCGGCGACGATCCGGATGTGACAGACGGCATTCATCTGCGGGTGGTGATCCGCCAAGTGGAGGAAGAGGAAATTCTGCCTGAGGATTTTCACCTGGATTGCGGCGGCCGGGAATTGATTCTGCGCGGCGGTCCCGGGGTTGGCAAAGTAACCCGGCCGGGCCTTGACGTGCGGCCGGGGAAATGGGCAATCAATTCCACCCCCCGACGGATGATTTGCGACAACCTGGTCCGGGCCGGCTACGGCCGGCAGTCCGGGCGGTGGCTGGTTTCCATCATTGCGGAGAACGGTGAAAAAATTGCCCGCAAAACCCTGAACCCGACCTTGGGGATCCTGGGAGGAATATCCATTCTGGGCACCTCGGGAATCGTGGTGCCGTATTCCCACGCAGCTTACATCGCCACCATAAAAGTGCTGTTGGAAGGGGCCCGGGCTGCCGGCTGTGATACCATTGCTCTGGCCACCGGGGGAAGAACCCAGAAGGCCGTTGTTAGGGATTTTCCCGATCTTCCGGATTTTGCCTTAGTGCGCATTGGAGACTTTATCGCCGACTCCCTGAAGATTGTGGCCGCGCAGGGATTCAGCCGGGTGATTATCGCCTGCATGTACGGCAAACTTTACAAGTACGCTCAGGGACATGCCTATACCCATGCCCACAAGGTTGCCTTGACCTGTGCGGACCTGGCGGAGGTTGCCCGCCGGGCGGGGGCGTCCACGGAACAGGCTGGACGGTGTGCCGCCAGCCGCAGCGTTCGGGAGGCGCTGGAGTCTTTCCCGGCCGGCTTGCGGGACAGGGTGTTGGAGCAGGTGGGGCGTCGGGCCTGGAGGCAGATGGAAAGTTGGTGCCCGGCGGTGGAGATTGAAATAAGATTGTATGATCCGGCAGGTGGATTTATTCGGTCCTGGTCGGGATGGAAAAAGTAGAATGACTGAAAGCAAAGTTGCCTATCCCATCCATCTGTTGCTGTCCGGCCGCCGTTGTCTGGTGGTTGGCGGCGGTGCGGTGGCTTATAGAAAAGTATGCGGCCTGCTGGCTGCCGGGGCCTTGGTGACGGTGGTTGCCACCCGGATGATCCCGGAGTTGTTGTCCCTTGATGAGGGGGGTGCCATCAGTTTCCGGCAGCGGGCTTATCAGGCGGGCGACCTGGAATCCATGGTTCTGGTTTTTGCAGCCACGGATGATCCGGCGTTAAATGTTGCCATTGTTGCCGACTGCCGGGAAAGACGGATTTTCTGCTGCACGGTTGATCACCATTGGCCGTCTGGAGATTTCATTACTCCGGCCAGTTTTCATTACCAGGGAGTAACCGTTTCAATTTCAACCGGCGGCCGGGACTGCAAAAAATCAAAGCGGGTTCGGGAAATATTGGAAAGACAGTTGAAAAAAACATTGTAATTGCCAAACATGTTTGCCGGGAAAAACTGTTTCCGGATGAACATGAATCAGGGAAAAATGTCCGATGGAGCAGAGACAACAACACGCAAACAGAGAAACTGAAGTAGAGACGATGACGCTGAGCGTTGTCTCCAGGGGAAAAACGGATGGCAACGTGGCGGTTGCCAATCTGCTTCAGCAGTTGCAGGATTTTTTCCCGGCGGTGCGGTGGTTGTATGTCGGTCACCGGGAAGAGGAAGTGTCCGTCCTGGAAGGCGGCAGTTCATCAGCAGGCAGCGCTCCTGGCGCCAACCTTGATGCGGTTCTCTATCCGGTGAGTG
>Ga0256913_10002091_pt1 | contig 10178 bp, 10 predicted proteins | sample Axial_MatmetaG_FD_185970 | JGI IMG/M metagenome (GOLD analysis project Ga0256913, IMG submission 185970) | Deep-sea worm associated microbial mat communities from Axial Seamount, Juan de Fuca Ridge, Pacific Ocean - Axial_Mat | ecosystem: Environmental > Aquatic > Marine > Oceanic > Microbial...
TATGCCATATGTAGTTTGTCTGTGTTGATTATGAGATATGTTGTATGGATGGCACCAAGATTAAGGGATAACGGTCGATATCCCTGTTTCGGAAAAAAGAGTGCCTGAGGGGCGGGGTGGTTATTTCACGACTAAATGGGGGCAAATGACAGATAAAAAGGCGGGAAACTCGAGTGAGAATCCCGCCTGTCTGTCTAAAAAACGACTTTCGTTTATAGTGCAGTCATATTCGTTCTGTCGATCTATTTAGGCCAGTGCTCCAGATTCATGCCCGAAACTTTCTCAACAATCCGCACAACCTGATAGCTGTAGCCGTATTCGTTGTCATACCAGACGTACAGAACACAGCGGTCGCCCTGGACAATCGTTGCGAGGGCGTCAACAACACCCGCGTAGGAAGAACCGACCATGTCGGTCGAGACCGCTTCGGGACTGTTGGTGTAATCGATCTGATCCTGCAGCGGGGAGTTCAGGGAAATGTCGCGCAGGTAGTTGTTTAACTCCTCAACGGTTGTTTCTTCTCCCAGTGTCAGATTCAGGATCGCCAGGGAGACGTTGGGGGTCGGAACCCGAATTGCGTTGCCGGTCAGCTTGCCAGCCAGCTCCGGCAGACATTTTGCGACCGCTTTTGCGGCACCCGTTTCGGTGATGACCATATTCAGCGGGGCACTGCGACCACGCCGCTCTTTTTTATGGTAGTTGTCAATCAGGTTCTGGTCGTTGGTGTAACTGTGGCACGTTTCGATGTGGCCGGCCGTGATCCCATATTTGTCATTGACCGCCTTGAGAACCGGAACGATTGCGTTAGTGGTACAGCTGGCGGCTGAGAGGATCGCCTCTTCACTGTCGAGCAGTTCGTTGTTGACGCCGTAGACAACGTTGGGAATGTCACCCTTGCCCGGAGCCGTCAGAAGAACTTGAGATGCCCCTTGACACTGGATGTGTTTTCCCAATCCTTCACGGTCCCGCCACTTGCCGGTGTTGTCAATCACGATAGCGTTGTCAATCCCGTATTTTGTGTAGTCGACTTCTTCGGGTCCGTTGGCGTAGATAATCCGGATCAGGTTACCGTTGGCAACAATTGCGTTCTCTTCCTGGTCGACCTTAATTGTTCCATTGAAATGGCCGTGGACCGAATCGCGGCGCAGCAGACTGGCCCGTTTGACCAGATCGTCTTCGCTCCCTTTACGGACAACGGCAGCCCGCAGGCGCAATTTATTGCCCCCACCTGTCTGCTCAATGAGGATCCGGGCCAGCAGTCGCCCAATCCGCCCGAAACCGTAGAGGACAACATCACGTGGTTGGCTCAACTGATTTCCCTTGCCGGTATTCAGATCCTTCAATTTCTCGGCAACAAAATCCTTGATGTTGCCGCCATTTTGTTTTTGAAACTGCATCGCCAGTTTTCCGAGGTCGACTTTACCGGGAGCGAGGTTCATTTCGGACATGGCCTGAAGAATCGGATAGGTGTCGGTCACCCAGATTTCCCGACTGATGATCTGCCGGGCGAAACGGTGAGCGCGCAAAACTTCGATCGTCGACTGATTGACCAGTGCGCGATCGTAAACGGTGCAGATCACCTCGTGATCACGGTAAAGTTTTCCGATCAGCGGAGTCATTGCTTCGGCAATCGCTTCACGCTCTTTCCACTCTTTGAAATACTCGTCAGTTCTTGCATCGCCCATGGTGAGCCTGCCCTTTCTTCGTCTGATTATCGGTAACGACAAGGATAAACAACTTTTTTGTCAGGAAGCCCGCGTATACTAATTTAACTTAAATGGTTTTGCAACTCTCTTCCCGAGACAATTTGTTGTCTTTTTCTCCTGCTGTCGCTGGACAATCGGGTCATTGGTTGATAAAAAGGTGAGTGTCCCGCCTGTCTGGTTGAGATGGGTGGGCGAGGTTGAATTTCCGCAATTCATCATGGAGGTATAAACGATGGGCGATGTTGTCAGTTACAAAGATCTGGGACTGGTTAATTCACGGGAAATTTTTCGCAAAGCAGTGGACGGCGGCTACGCAATCCCCGCCTATAACTTTAACAATCTTGAGCAGTTGCAGGCGATTATCACCGCCTGTGCCGAAACCCGTTCACCCGTTATCATCCAGGTGAGCAAAGGGGCCCGGAACTATGCCAACGAGACAATGCTGCGCCACATGGCTGCTGGTGCCGTCCAGATGGCAAAAGAGCTGGGCGCCGAGATCCCGATTGTTCTTCATCTCGATCATGGTGATTCTTTTGAGTTGTGTAAAAGTTGCATCGATTCGGGGTTTTCGTCGATCATGATTGACGGCTCCCATCTTCCGTATGACGAAAACGTCGCCTTAACCCGTCAGGTTGTCGAGTACGCTCATGCCCACGATGTGACGGTCGAAGGTGAGCTGGGGGTTCTTGCCGGCATTGAAGATGAGGTTGTGGCCGAAAAATCGACCTATACCCAGCCTGATGAGGTCGAGGATTTTGTCAGGAAAACCGGTGTCGATTCTCTGGCGATCTCGATCGGGACCAGTCATGGCGCCTACAAGTTTAAATTGAAAGAGGGCGAATCTGTGCCGCCGCTGCGTTTTGATATCCTGGCCGAGTGTGAAAAACGGATCCCCGGATTTCCGATTGTCCTGCATGGTGCGTCCAGCGTTATCCCTGAGTATGTCGCTTTGATCAATCAGTACGGGGGGAAGATGGATGGCGCCGTCGGGGTTCCGGAAGATCAGCTGCGCCAGGCAGCGGCGAGTGCCGTCTGCAAAATCAACATCGACTCGGACGGTCGGCTGGCAATGACGGCCAAGGTTCGGGAGTTTTTAGCTAATAATCCTGCTGAATTTGATCCCCGAAAATATCTCGGGGCTGCCAGAAATGAATTGATTGCATTGATCAAGCATAAGAACGAGGCGGTTCTTGGAAGTGCCGGAAAAGCTTAATTCCCCGCCGGGATAAAAACAACTAAAAAGGTCGCTGCGGAATTGTCGTAGCGGCCTTTTTAGTTGTTTTTTGATCGAGTCCGATCCCTCGAAACTTGCTTTGTTGCCGCCACGATGAAAAAGTGATGATAAAAGTGAGTCGATCCACAAAAGTCATCATATTGTTGTATTATTGAGTTTGTTCCACAAAGTGCCGCCAAATTGTTTTTTTGAAGAGGTTGATGACTGTCTGGAAAGATGAGTAAATTTCCTCACATGATAGAAAGGAATATTTGTTATGGCATTAAAAGCTGCTTTTATCTTTCTTGCCCCAGGAGCCGAAGCACAAAAGCACCGCAGTCTGATTGTCACGCCGGAGGTTGAACTGGTTGTCGTGGGTGTCCCTGATTATTCCAGTGCTGAAATTCTTACTTCGGAGTTGATTGCTGAGGGTATTACTGCCATAGAACTTTGTGGTGGTTTTGGCCATTCAGGGACGGCTCGCATTGTCCAGGCGGCAAAAGGTCAGGTAGCTGTAGGGGTGGTTCGTTTTGACTGTCATCCTGGCTTGGACGGGAAGAGTGGTGACACAATTTTCTAGGCATAAATAAGGGCATGATAAATGGACAGAAAAGCAGTTGATGCTGCCACAGTGGGTATTATTGCAAACCCTGCTTCCGGTCAGGATATTAGAAGGCTGATAAGTGCGGCTTCAGGTTTTTCGATTGCTGAAAAAACTAATATTGTTCGCAGGCTTTGTTTAGGTCTCTCGATTTTGGGGGTAGACCGAGTTTATATGATACCGGATAACTCTGGCATAGCAGGCAGCTTATTACGTAGCAGAGATCAGGGTGTTGCAGCTTTAGATGAAAAGTGGCCTGAGATTGAACTGCTGGATATGCCGGTAGAAGAAAAAGCCATTGATACGTTGCGTGCCGTTGAACTGATGGTTCAAACTGGGGTACAACTTATTATTGTATTGGGGGGAGATGGAACACACCGACTTGTTGCCAACGCCTGTGGAAACATTCCTATTGTTGCCCTCTCGACTGGGACTAACAACACATTTCCCCATTTTCAGGAGGCCACGATAGTAGGTTTGGCTGCGGGATTGGTTGCACGAGGGGCCGTCACTCCCAGTGAAGCAACAAGGCGCAATAAAGTTTTACGTATCGAAATTAATGGTCTCTGCAAAGATCTCGCTCTGGTTGATCTCTGTCTGACGGATGAGTTGTGGATCGGCAGTCGAGCTATATGGAAACCGGAAAGAGTGAAAGAAATATTTGTAACTTTTGCTGAAGCTGACGCGATCGGCTGGTCTTCAGTTGCCGGGCACATCAACCCCATCTCACGCGAAAGCGATCAAGGTCTCCATCTGACTCTTTGTCCTCCTGGAAAAGGGCAATTGACAATCTATGCGCCTATTGCACCGGGGCTCATCTTACCGGTAGGGATCGAAAAAATTCACATTTTAAAACCTCTGGAGAAACTGCTAATTGACATGCCGAAAGGTGTGATCGCGCTTGATGGCGAACGTGAATTTGCATTCTCTCAGACTGACGAAATAAAAATTTGGCTGGATCTTAATGGTCCGCTTACGGTTGATGTGCCCAAGGTGCTGCAAATTGCCGCTGAACGTGGGGTATTGAACTTCCCATCACCTTATATTTATTAGTAGAGTCATTAGAGATAATCGCAAAATCATTAAGATGAGTCGATAATCATCCCATTATCCCATCAGTTTTCACTCCTTTATTCTCCCTGAATTTCTTTCTATACAAATCCAGGTGGAAGGCTTCAAACATCATCCTTAAATATGTGTAGAGATGATTGAGATAAATCTCTCAAAGAGCCTTGCCTCTCCGTTGATAGGCTCCATAGTCTATCATTTTTTGGGGCTATCCCAGATTATTTTCTGTTATCTAGGACGGCCCCCTAAAATATAAAAAAACAGCCTGTTGCGTTTCTTTTTAAATTAATTAGCTACGAGACCTAAAAACAGTCATGTTCCTTGATATAATACTAGGGCATCACGTTAGATATCGCGGTCGGGGAAAAAACCAGACCATGTACCGGACTACTGAAAGAAAGGGGAAACTCATGAGCGCGCAACTGACTAAAGAAGGTCTTCTCAAAGCTTATCGTAAAATGCGTCAGATTCGAGAATTTGAAGAACGTCTCCACACCGAGTTTGCCACCGGGGACATACCCGGTTTCGTTCATCTTTATTCTGGAGAAGAAGGGGTCGCAGTTGGTTTCTGCGAACACTTAAATAATATAGATCGTATTTCCAGCACCCACCGTGGCCATGGTCATTGTATTGCCAAGGGTGTCGATATAATGAAAATGATGGCCGAAGTTTATGGCAGGAAAACAGGTTCCTGCGGCGGCAAGGGTGGTTCTATGCATATTGCTGATCTAGACGTTGGCATGCTCGGCGCCAATGGTATTGTCGGTGCGGGTCCTCCGTTGGCTTGCGGCGCTGGATTGGCTGCCAAATTACGTAAGGACAGTAGCGTCTCGGTCGTCTTCTTTGGCGATGGCGCAGCAAATCAGGGCACCAATTTTGAGTCAATGAATCTCGCAGTTACATGGAACTTGCCGGTTGTTTTTGTCTTGGAAAATAACGGTTATGCTGAATCAACTTCACCTAAATTCACCGCCCGCATCGGGACCGAAAATATTGCCGATCGAGCTCGTGGCTTTGGGATGCCTGCTATCACTGTTGATGGCAATGACTTTGCGGCAGTTTACGAGGCCGCGGGCGAGGCCATTGATCGAGCCCGTAAAGGAGCTGGACCTTCTTTTGTCGAATGTAAAACCCTACGCTATTACGGTCACTTTGAGGGCGATGCCCAGACGTATCGTCCTAAAAATGAAGTTAAGGAAGCCCGTGCTAATAATGATGTTCTTAAACGTTTTGCCGAAGCTGTTACCGCTGCAGGATTGATTGAAATGGCTGAACTTGAGGCGATCGATAAAGAGGTCTTGGACCTGATTGAAAAATCTGTTGTGGCCGCCAAGGCTGCTCCTGAACCTGACCTTGAAGCTTTACTGACCGATGTCTATGTCTCGTATTGATCTCTTTTAGCGATTATTAATAAATTGATAGAGAGGAAGAAACTATGGCAAGAAAAATCATGTTTAAAGAGGCAATCAACGAAGCGATTCGTTTGGAGATGGAAAGAGATGAGTCGGTCATTCTGATGGGACTTGATGTTGCTGGCTCAGCGGGAACGGATCAGGAACGTGATTCCTGGGGCGGAGTGCTGGGTGTGACCAAGGGTCTCTATCCACTTTTTCCCGACCGTGTTTTGGATGCTCCAATTTCAGAATCTTCTTATATCGGTGCCGCTGTCGGAGCTTCTGCCTGTGGCATGCGTGCTATCGGGGAGCTGATGTTTGCTGACTTTCTCGGTGTCTGCTTTGACCAGTTATATAATCAAGCCGCTAAATTCCGTTATATGTTCGGTGGAAAAGCCGTAACTCCGGTGACGATCCGTACCATCATTGGTGCTGGATTCTGCGCGGCAGCTCAACATTCACAAAGTCCTTATTCGATATTTACTCATGTTCCAGGATTGAAATGTATCATTCCTTCCAATGCTTATGATGCAAAAGGTTTGTTGGCTGCATCAATCGAGGATGATGACCCATGTATATTCTTTGAGCACAAAGCTCTTTACACTGTTAAGGGCGAGGTGCCTGAAGAGCACTATACGATTCCTCTGGGTAAGGCCAATATCCTGCAGGAAGGGAAAGATGTCACGATAGTCGCATTAGGTCTCATGGTGGATATGGCGAACAAAGCGGCTAAAAAACTAGCGAAGGACGGCATCAGTTGCACGATTATCGACCCTAGGACCACATCTCCACTAGATACAGATGCTATCTTCTCCAGCGTTGAGAAGACCGGACGGTTGGTTGTTGTTGATGAGGATAGTCGCCGTTGCGGGTTTGCTTCAGATGTCGTCGGCATGGTAGCGCAGGAAGTTTTTAGCTCTCTGAAATCGGCACCGCAGATGGTAACCCCTCCGTTTGTACATGTTCCATTTGCTAAGAATCTTGAAATGGCATACCTGCCTGATGCAGATAAGGTTGCAGCTGCGGTACGAAAAGTTATGGAGTAGCAAAATATGAGTGATAAAAAAATCTTTGCTCTAACCATTCCCAAATGGGGCCTGACCATGGAGGAGGGAACTATCTCTGAGTGGTTGCTCGAGGAGGGCGATGAGGTTGAAGTTGAAAGTGAAATTGTAGAAATTGCCAGTGACAAAATCAACCAGGTTATGGAAAGTCCAGTCGCGGGTGTTCTTCGACGTATAATCGGTGAGGAAGGAGAAGATTACCCGGTTAAAGCGTTAATTGGGATTATCGCTGATGTTGATGTGGCGGATGAGGATATAGATGCCTTTATTGCCAGTTATCAAAGCAGTCATGGTGCTGTAGCCGCAGATGAAGAAGATTTGGAAACAGAGAATGTCGTAACTGAGAAAACCGATCATTCTGCTATCATCAGAAAACCGGTCTCAAAAATGCGCGCAACAGTCGCCAAAACAGTGGTCTCCTCATGGACGATCCCGCAGTTTCCGGTTACCATGGCCATCAATATGGGTAAGGTCAAGACCTTTCATGCAAAATTGAAAGAAGCAGGCCAGGCAATATCAATCAATGATTTTGTCACTAAAGCTTGCGCCAAGACTATTAAAAAATATCCGATGGCTAATGCTCAGCTAGGGGACAAAGAATACATTCTTAATCCACACATCAATATTGCGATAGCAGTTGCCATTGATGAGGATTTAATGATGCCGGTACTCTTGGGATGCGAAGAGTTAAGTTTGAAAGAGGTTGCCGCCAGGTCTCGCCAATTGATCACAATGGTCAAAGATGGCTCAATAGGTGAGGTGGAATTGACCGGTGGAAATTTTGCTATTTCCAATCTGGGAATGTTCGGAGTGGAACACTTCGCGGCCTTGATCCCTCCAAATATGGCTGCAATCCTTGCTGTTGGTAGTATTCAAGATGAAGTCGTAGTTCAAGATGGCAAGATGGTCCAGGCAGCAATGATGCGGGTGACCCTGATGTCTGACCACCGGATAGTGGACGGAATGTACGCTGCCAACTTTCTGGTTGAACTGAAGCGCCTGCTTGAAAACCCTGAAGAACTGTAATTTTTAAAAAGCCGGCACCTGAAAGGGTGCCGGTCTCATGACGGCCCTAAATATAGGTTGCCGACGATTATAGTGTCCCTGCTAAGCAGTATGTTCTGAGCTTGGTCAACTCAAATCGGAAGGGAAAAACAACAGTCCCTTGCTTGTTGAACGTTGAAATTTGATTTTTAAGTGTTTTCTTCAGTTTCAAACCAGCGATAAACAATTCCAGCTAAAATAGCTCCAACGATAGGAGCAAGCCAAAAAAGCCATAATTGTGATAATGCCCAACTTCCCTGGAAGAGTGCTACGCCGGTACTTCTGGCTGGATTAACCGATGTATTTGTCACCGGGATACTGATCAGATGAATCAGGGTCAGCCCCAGGCCAATGGCGATAGGGGCAAATCCTTGTGGTGCACGTTTGTCGGTTGCCCCTAGAATAATGATGAGAAACATGAAAGTCATCACGACTTCAGTGACCAGTGCTGCAATCAGGCTATATCCTCCCGGAGAATGCTCTGCATAACCATTTGCAGCAAAACCCGCAGTAACATCAAATCCTGCTTGACCTGTGGCAATAACGTATAGTACCGCTGCACCGGCTATCCCCCCCGCAACCTGGGCAGCAATATAGGGAGCAAGTTCAGCCTTTGGAAATCTGCCTCCCGACCACAGGCCAAATGAAACAGCAGGGTTTAGGTGGCAACCTGAAATATGACCAATAGCAAATGCCATGGTGAGAACGGTCAGACCGAAAGCAAATGCGACCCCTAATAGTCCAATACCAACATCCGGAAACGCTGCTGCGAGAACCGCGCTACCACACCCTCCCAGCACCAGCCAGAAGGTTCCAATGAATTCAGCGCCTAACTTTTTTGATAAGGGCATTTTTTGCTCCTCTCATTTGAGAAATTATCAATTCTGATTATCTGCCAAAATAACACTAAAGTTGTAATGATTCCATCCGTAAATTTATTTAGAAATTCTCAGTAGATATGAATTTTTGATTAGGGAGTGATAAGCACACAAATTAGCGGAAAATTCGTAACAGAGTCCACACTGAAAGAATAATCAACAATGGCCAGAGGATGAGAAGATCCACCCGGATATTTGCTTCCGGGCTGTTGATTTGAATCAGCCCCTCCCATCCTGCATAGAGCATCCAGATGATGGCGGTGACCAGTAAGAGTCGCGGACGTTTAATAACTGTGATTTTCGTGAGTTTTTGTCCGAAATAACCCGCAAAAAACAGACCAGCGACAATCAGAATATTTTGTGGATTACCAACGAACAGTTGGGTCAAAAAATCCATATTATTATCTCAAAAAATGGTGCTACTCGCTAAAGATACCCGGTTCTATCGAGGCTCTTACAAAAATCTGTTCGTCTGTCATAACGTAAAAAGCCGCGACTCTTTGTGAGGATCGCGGCTTTTTACTTTCAGATTTTGATCAGAATTTCTTCGGCTTCACGGCGTGATTTTGGCAGCTCAGCGTTGAAATCTCCTTCCGGATGGTGATAGCCGATGGCCAGTGCAACATCGCACTGATAGCCATTCAATTCCTGTTTGAACTCCTTGTTGACTGCCGGAACATCAATCCCTTCAAGGGGCGTCGCATCAATTCTCAGCCGGGCAAGGGTATGGAGGGCATTTCCCAGCGCAATGTAAAGTTGTGCTTTTGTCCATGCTGCAGTATTGCCGGCTGCATCGGTATTCATTTCGGCAAATATAAACTTTGCAAAAGCTTTTTCCCGATCGGCCGGTTGGATCCGGTTATCCAGAATCTCCCTGTCGATAATCCGGGCATAATCGTCCCGATTGTAGCGCGGGTTGTAGGCAAAAAGGATAATCTGTGAGGCAGCAAAGGTATGGGGGCGGTTGAATGGGTACTTCTCGCCAAAGGTCTTGTCCAGCCGTTTTCTGGCCTCTTCACTGTCGATGACAATAAAGCGCCAGGGCTGGGAATTGATGGATGATGGTGACAGTCTGAGTGCTTCAAAAAAGATCTCAAGATCCGGTGTCGGGATCCGTTTTATCGGGTCGTACTTTTTGGCCGTGTGGCGCCATTGAAGGTCTTCGATGATTGGATGATTCATGTGTGTCCTCCCCTGTTGGTGAATTTAG
>Ga0256913_10002092_pt1 | contig 10176 bp, 7 predicted proteins | sample Axial_MatmetaG_FD_185970 | JGI IMG/M metagenome (GOLD analysis project Ga0256913, IMG submission 185970) | Deep-sea worm associated microbial mat communities from Axial Seamount, Juan de Fuca Ridge, Pacific Ocean - Axial_Mat | ecosystem: Environmental > Aquatic > Marine > Oceanic > Microbial...
CACGGCCCTGACAGATTTTCAAACCTGACATGGGATGAGCAGGTAACCATGATGACACTTTGGTCTGTTGCCCGCAGTCCGTTGATGATAGGAGGTGATCTTCTTTCATCACCCGATTCAACATTTTTACTGTTGACGAATGATGAAGTTTTGTATGTTGATCAGAACAGCAAGAATAATCGTCAGGTAATACGTTCAAAAGGAGAAAATGAGCATGTTGTATGGATGGCAGCCGATAGCGGGAGCAGTGATACTTTTGTGGCAATGTTTAATCTTTCATTAAAGGAAAACAGGGTATGCTTTGATCTGGAGAAAGAAAATCTGAAAGACGCATATAAAGTCCGTGACCTTTGGGAACATGAAAACATTGGAAAAGTACAAGGTCAGATATGTGCTGTTATTCCGCCTCATGGCGCAGTGCTTTACAGATTATCGAAACAATAGATAAGCCCTGACGGGGCATAATAAAAATAACCGGGGGTGGATCTCCGGAAAAAGAAAGTAACAAGTTGAAATGGTTTTGGCGCATTTTTTTGCTCTGCAAAAAATGTGACAAAAACGACCAACCCCATGAGGGGAAACGTAAATGATTTTATGAACACCATCATACACAGAAAAGTTCTCATTAGTATGCTGTTCGTGGCATTGACCATGCTCGGGGTGATATCGTACCGTCATCTTGCGTTTGAATTGCTGCCTAACACTGAGTACCCCATGCTTTTCGTCCAGGTAACTGAGCCTACCAAGGCAGCTCCAGGATATATGGAACAGGAGGGTATCATTCCGCTTGAAGGTGTTATCAGCCGCCTGGAGGGTATTGAGAAGATCGAGAGCCGCATAAATCCGGGCAGGGGAATGATAATCATCTATCTGAACATGGATGCTGATGTGAAGTACAGCTACCTGAAGCTTGTGGAGGAGATCAACAGTGCCAAAGCTCTATTGCCCGAAGATTTCACCACAACAGTGTTCAAGGCTGATCTGGAACAGATGAACAGCCGTTTTATGAGTATTCAGGTGCGTGGAGGCGGAGGAGTTGACCGTGTGCGCAATGTGGTCGATCAGGAGTTGAAAAGCCGTTTTGAAAGCATTGATGGTATTGCCGGGGTTGAGATCTACGGCGGACGACAGAAATCGGTTGAGATATCCGTATCGGAAGATGCACTGGAAAGTTACGGACTGACCATGGGCACTATCCGTCAGAAGATCAGCGGGGGACAGAACCGTAAAGTGTTTGTCGGTGAGGTTGTGAACGGTGAAACCCGCTACTACGTGGCAGCGGAGGCCGATTACAATAACATTACCGACATTGCTGATATAGTTGTGGATGCTGAAGGGCCTGTGCTTTTGAAGGACATTGCTAAAATAAAGTTCGGGGTTAAAGAGCAGGATTCATACAGCCGGGTGAATGGCAAGGATGCTGTGACCATTGCTTTGTCGAAGGATGCACAGGTGAACCTGATCGATCTTTCAAGAAAAACGCTTTCGGAGATAGACAAGATAAATGAAGAGTACAAAGACAGGGACATTGAGGTGGTTGTGGAGTCGAACACTGCCGAAACAATGGAGAAGAATCTTGATCAGATAATTTTCCTTGCATTGCTTGGAGGAATACTTGCCCTGTTTATCCTCTGGATATTCCTGAAAAACATTCCGTTGGTATCGGTAGTCATGCTTTCGGTGCCGATATCGGTGTACGGGGCGTTTAACTTCTTTTATGCTGCGGGTATCTCTATCAATGTATTTACACTGGTCGGGCTTGCTTTGGCCATTGGTATGCTCATTGACAACAGTGTTGTTGTAATGGAGAATATCTATCGTGTGGCATCACAGGGAAGATACAACACAAGTGAGAGTGTGGTTCGTGGCACAAAAGAGGTTAGTCGTTCAGTAATAGCCGCAACACTCACCACCGTATCGGTATTTTTACCGTTTGCTTTTTCAACCAATGTGGTTTTTCGCGAGGTTGCACGTCATATCAGTGTGTCCATCATATCAACACTTGTTGTTTCTCTGCTTGTTGCACTTATGCTTGTGCCGATGCTGACTCATTTGTTCCTTTCGGGGATATTGAAGAACAAGGTGCATACACTCGAGAAATTGTCGCTGCATAACCGTTTAGTGCAGTATTACTATCTTCTTCTGAAAGCAGCTTTGAGGCGCCCTGCTGTTACGATCCTCGGAGCTTTGGTGATCTTTTTTGCCGTGTTACTGATAAGTGCAGGATTAAGTTTCACAAGCCAGAAGCAGACGGAGACAAAGAGTTTCAAGATAACTGTAGAAATGCCTGTCGGCTCAACTCTCGACAATACCGATCTGATAGTTCGCACACTTGAAAAGCGGCTTGAAGACCTGAAGGAGAAAAAGGATGTGATCAGTCAGGTTTATGAGGAAGATGCTCAGGTAACTGTTAATCTTGAGGATGATTACAAAAAGATATCAGGCAGAAATATTGATGAGATCAGACAGGATATTCAGAAAAGAATTGCAAATATTGAGGGAGGAACTATTACTCTTGAGCAGGAGGATGCAGTCAGCAGCGGTGGTCAGGGCAGAGGTTTCGGTTCAAATCCGGGAATGAGCATGCTCGGTCTTCTTGGTATTGGTCAGCAGGAAGAGCAGGTAGTGATCAAAGGAGAGGATTACGACAAGATGCTTCTTGTGGCTAATGATGTAAAGGATTACCTTGAGGAGAACATCGACAATCTGTTAAGGGCAAGAGTATCAACTACTGGGGCACGTCCCGAGATACATCTGAATATGGATAACTACCTGATGGGAATTTACGGTATTACTCCCGGTGTGATAGTAAGCGAGCTTACCACTTTTAAGCCTGAAGTATCATCGGGAGGACTTTTAAGGATAAACAACGAAGAGTACGATATCATCCTTAAGACCGATCAGCCTGAGGAGGAGGAACCTACTAAAACGATGGATGACCTGAAAAAGTTGAATGTCAGAGGTACAGGGGGAGCTTTGTTCCCGCTTCGTGATTTTTCCGATATTGTTTATGCCTATGGCCGTTCAGAGATACTTCGTGTAAATCAGCAAAAACAGATAGAGGTTAATTACCGCTTCTCGGATGAGGTGAACAATTCTAAAGACCTGCTCGAAGAGGCGCGTAAACAGGTTGACGATCTTGTCGCATCTATCCCTGTGCCTTCGGGGGTTTCGGTAAAGGTGATACATGAAGAGGATGAGTTCGGGGAGTTCAAACTGCTTGCAGGCATAGGAATGATACTGATATTTATGATCCTTGCTTCGGTGTTCGAGAGCTTCACGGCTCCTGTTGTAATGATGTTCACCGTACCGCTTGCCGCAATAGGATCGATGCTGGCTCTTATCTTTACCGGAAACACTCTTTTGAACCTGAATACGTTCATCGGTTTTCTGATACTGCTCGGGGTGGTTGTGAACAACGGAATACTGCTTATCGACTATTCACGGCAGTTGAGGCGAAAAGGAATGGGACACGCACGTTCACTTATTGAAGCTGGTATCTCCCGTTTGCGACCTGTTACCATAACTGCTGCCACTACCATTATTGCGATGATGCCTCTTGCAATGGCCCGTGACGAATATGCCGGTTCGCTTGGAGCCCCTTTTGCCATCACTGTTGTGGGAGGCCTTAGTTTCAGTACACTTCTCACACTTGTGTTCATTCCCACTTTCAGTTTCGGATTGGAAAATGCCCTGAACTGGATCCGATCACTGAACTTAAAGTTCAAAGTTCTTATCTATTCTCTATGGATTATTGGCGTATGGTGGGTGATACAGGTATCGGGATATATGTTTGCGGTTCAGTTGCTCGTTATAGTTCTGATCGTTGCCGGTGTTCCTGCCGTACTCTATTTTGTTCTTACAAGTCTTAAGACAGCTCAAAGCACTTTGATCGCCGAAAATGATCCCATCAGGATCACTATTCGAAGTCTGGTTAAAGTTTATGGCCGGGATAATCGTTTTGTACGTGAATGGAAAAGCCGTGAAAGAATGTATCGTCAACGGTTGCAGGAGGAGAACATACCGCTGAAAAAGATAATTGAAGGCTTTATATGGCAGGTGCCGGTAATTGGCTTTTTCATCTGGTTTACCTGGTGGTACCTCGATGACGGTACGGCACGTTTCTTCTTTGTTCTGATCGACTATTTCATTATCCGGTGGTTTATCGGGTATCTGTCCGGTATAAATTTCCTTCGTGAGGGGATAATTGAAAAAGTCAGGACGATAGTGAAGTGGGGGTATCCGCTGCTTGTAACCGGTTTGTTTTTTATTTTCTGGAGCTCAAAAACAGGGGCCGTGATATTCGGGTTGTTGTGGTTCCTGATATTGCTTCTTGCACGTACCGGAAAACATCTGAAAGAGCAGAACCTGAACATTGAACGTGTAACAGGAAAATTTGCAGGAATCAGAAGGTCATACTACAGACTTGTTCGTCAGATACCGGGCATTGGAAAGCAAAAGGTGCCTTTCAAAGCGTTGAAAAGCGTTTCTCTTAATATCACAACCGGAATGATCGGACTACTCGGACCTAACGGTGCAGGAAAAACAACATTGATGCGGATAGTTTGTGGTATACTTGAACCGAGTTACGGTAAGGTTTTCATCAATGGTTTTGATACTGCCGAAAAACGTGAGGAGCTTCAGGGACTAATCGGCTACCTGCCGCAGGAATTCGGCACATACGAAAATATGACAGCATGGGAGTTCCTCGATTATCAGGCAATTCTAAGAAATATTCTGAACATAAAGATACGTCATGAACGTCTCGAATATGTATTGAAGGCAGTTCACATGTGGGATCGCAGGGATGACCGCATAGGGTCGTTTTCCGGCGGCATGAAACAGCGTATTGGTATTGCTATGATACTGCTTCACCTGCCCCGTATCCTTGTGGTTGACGAGCCTACTGCCGGTCTTGACCCGCGTGAACGAATTCGCTTCAGGAACCTTCTTGTGGAACTCAGCCGTGACAGGGTTGTGCTGTTCTCAACTCATATCATTGAGGATATTTCAAGCTCGTGTAATCAGGTTGCTGTGATAAACAAAGGTGAACTGAGATATTGGGGATTTCCGTCGGAGATGGTAACTATTGCTGACGATAAAGTATGGCAGTTTGAAGTTGATGTTCATGAGTTTGAGCATTACAACCGTGAACTGAGCATTGTTCACCACATGCGGACGTCAGACAACCATATACGTCTGCGGTGTCTGTCGGACGATAAGCCGCATGAAACAGCGGTAAAAGTTAAACCATTGCTCGAAGATGCATACATCTGGCTGTTGAGGAAGAGGTAAAGACTTTTCAAGGGGGGATAGGAAATCGTTTTTAAATGATCAGTAATTAAATGATAAAATGAATAGTTTGCAAAAAAACGATCAGGAACTTATAAGATCGATAATTACTCTTATCGATGAAACACGTAGTCGTGTAGCAGTTTCCGTAAACTATGAATTGACATTGCTTTATTGGAAAATTGGAAAGCGGATAAATGAAAATGTGCTTAAAAGTAAAAGGGCAGAGTACGGAAAGCAGATTGTAGAACAGATTAGCAGAGAATTAATTGAAAGATACGGTAATAGTTTTAACAAAAGAAACATTTATAGTTTTATACTTTTTAATGAATTGTACTCTGATGAGAAGATTGTGCACACACTGTGTTCACAATTTACCTGGTCTCATATTCGGATATTTATTACAATTAAAGATAATCTGAAACGTGAATTTTACATTCAGATGTGCAGGCACGAGCGTTGGAGTGTAAGGACATTGCAGGAAAGGATTAACAGTATGCTTTTTGAAAGGACTGCTATAAGCAAAAAACCTGAGGAAACGATAATTAATGACCTAAAAGTTCTTGAGAAGGAACAAAAAATGTCGCCGGACCTTACATTCAAGGATCCCTATTTTCTTGATTTTCTGGGATTGCACGATACTTACAGTGAGAAAGATCTTGAGAGTTCCATTTTGTTGCATTTACAAAATTTCATCACTGAGATGGGAACAGATTTTGCTTTCCTTGCCCGCCAGAAACGAATAATTATTGATAATGAGGATTACAGGATCGATCTTTTGTTTTATCACAGGGGATTGAAACGGCTTGTTGTTATTGATCTTAAACTGGGTAAATTCAAAGCGGATTATAAAGGACAAATGGAATTGTATCTACGTTGGCTGGAACAAAATGAAATGCGGGAAGGCGAAAATAAACCCATAGGTTTAATTCTTTGTAGTGAGAAATCACCTGAACAGATAAAATATTTATTGCTCGACAACAATGAACAGATAAAAGTAGCAGAATATGTAACGGATTTACCGGATAAAAAATTATTGGAGCAAAAACTTAATGAGGCAATAATTTTAGCAAGGGGCAGATTTAAGGAGTGATAAAATTAAAAAGACAGCTATGGATAAAATATCAACAAATACCTCTATTTTAGATAATAGCCGGGAAGAAGACGCTAAAAAGTTCCTCCCCCTTAGGGGGAGGTTAGTAGGGGGTCTGCGTACCCTTCTCTCCCTCATGCGCTATAACCTGAAAGTAGTGTTCGGGAACAAGTTCGTCTATTTCCTTGGAGCATCAGTCCTGTTTTACCTGCTGATCACATCTCTGAATTTTTTTTCCGATAAGCCGACTACTATCGAAAGCGTATACTATCAGCTGATGTTCCCTTCACTGCTGATAATCTTTTTCCCAACAGTTTACGGTATTCAGAACGATGAAGACTCCCGTATCCTCGAGATCATCTTCGGCATCCCAAACTATCGCTACAAAGTTTGGCTTGTACGTTTGTTCATGATACTTGTTATGGCTTTCGTTTATCTTATTTTCATCTCTTTACTGAGTAATATTTTGCTGATCAATGTTCCTGTGATGAAGATGACCCTGCGTTTGATGGTTCCTGTTACATTTTTCAGTATGCTGGGGTTTTTCTTCTCAACACTGGTGAAAAACGGTAACGGCTCTGCTGTTTTGATGGTTGTTGTGGGACTGGCAGCATGGATACTGAGCGATGTTCTGGAATCGAGCAAATGGAATGTTTTTCTTAATCCGTTCAAACTGCCGAGAAATATGAGTGAAGCAGTTTATCAGAACGTAGTAGAGAACAATCATCTTATTTTTCTCATTGCCGCCCTTGTTGTACTGCTGTGGGGACTTATAAATCTGCAGAACAGGGAGAAGTTTGTGTAAAGGTGAAAGTTTTTTATCCGTAAACTGATTTAAACAAAAATCAATTTTTTGTACAATTTATTTACCTTTGCATCAAATATCATTAAAAGAATTTCCAATGAATTTCAAACTGTTTTCTGTTTTATTTTTGATCGTCGCCTTATCGGCCTGTGCCGGAGACTATACAAAGATATTTAACGGAAATGACCTTACGGGCTGGCATAGTATCGATGACGGTGATTGGAGTGTTGATAAAGGAGAGCTTGTTTGTGAAAGCATTGACGGAGATAATGTCGGCTATTTGTCAACAACAGAGTTTTACGATAATTTTGACCTTGTTTTTGAATTTAAGGAAGAGCAGATGGATGGTGATTTCGGGGTGCTTTTTCATACTAATGTTGATACGGCTGTAGTTCATGGATGGAAAGTTGTGATCGCCCCTATGAACCATGGAACAGGAAGTATCTTTGAAGAAAATGGAAGGGGATTGCTTGAGCGTATTCCCGAACAAAGCGAAAAAGTACTTAAACCCGGTGACTGGAATAAGATGCGTATCAAGGTTGAACGTGGGCATGTCACAACGTGGCTAAACGATTACCTGATGGTTGATTACTCCGACAGTAATATTGCAAAAGGGAAAGGCGGTATAATTTTTAAAGTCGGTAAAGGCAAGGGGGTAATAGTACGTTTACGTAATATAAAGATAAAAAAACTGGATGAGCTTGAAAAGGTTAATCAGTATATTTAGAGTATAAAAAAACGCCCCGTTGAGGGCGTTTTTCATATTTTAAGGATCTTTTATTAATTCGAAAATTTTACTTCTTTTTTGCCATTAAGAATATCGTTAGCCATATCCAAAATTGTTGTATCATCTAATTCAACTACACCACCGTCGGGACCGGGCTCGAGATGAATACCAACACTTTTACCCCGATCGTAGTTGGCCCCGCCAAAATAGTTTCTAACTGTTTCTACGTCGAGGTTCAATTCCTCTGCAATCGTACGCATGCTTCCGTCAGGCAGACTATCCTTGATCTTCCTGAGCTGATTAAATGTTATAGTCTTAGTCATATCATTTAAGATTTAAAAGATTACACTTATTGTGTGTACTAAAAGTAAATAATTATTTTGAAAATTAAAACAAAATAGTTAGATGAATTAGGTGTTTTAACAAATATTAATTTTTATGATCTTAAAATATTCAGTGTTTTAGCAGGTTATACGAATTTGTTAAAAACAGGATCAAAATTTGCAGGATGACATATCATTTTTATTCCTTTTCCCTGGTAAAAGGTACAAATCTCACAGGCAGCAATCTCTTTGATCTGATCTTGTTATTCCTTTTCTCATAAAGCATCAAATACTGGGTGTAATGACGACTGCCCTCCGGGATTATCAGCTTTCCTCCTTCGGCAAGTTGGTCAAGTAATGGCTGTGGAACGTTTTCGGGGGCCGCAGTGACAATGACAGCATCAAAAGGTGCATGTTCAGGCCAGCCGTTGTATCCGTCACCGCACTTTACCTTTACATTTTCAATATTAGCCTTTTCCAGATTTTCTTTGGCCATTAGTGCCAGTTCGGGGATTATCTCGATGGTATAAACTGAATCGACAATGGCGGCAAGTATCGCTGCCTGGTATCCGCTTCCTGTTCCTATCTCCAGTACCCTGTCGGTTGGTTCGAGCCTCAGCTTTTCGGTCATGTAAGCTACAATGTATGGTTGAGATATCGTCTGTCCTTCGCCTATCTCCAGCGGATGGTCTTCACAGGCCATCGCCTGAAGGTCTTCCGGAACGAACAGGTGGCGGGGAACGGTAAGCATGGCGTTCAGTACAGCAGTATCGGTTATCCCTCTGCTCTTTATCTGCTCCTCTACCATTATCTCGCGCCGGGAGAGATAATTCTGTTGTGAAAGATATACCATCAGTAATATTATTTTTAAAAGTAACATGACTTTTATGCCGGGTTCTTTATTTTAAACGTCGTATGGAACTGACATGTGGCTTTGGACAATGATCCATTTCCCGTTTCTTTTTTCCATCACTCCCGTATGACGAAAACCTTCGATACAGATATCATCACCTTTTGTCTCGGGACAACGGTCGAGAAGCTGTGAATACCATGCTGTGTCACCTGCCTCATTGTGATGTACGGTTGTATCTTTGTAATTTATCGAGGCTCCTTTTCGCTTTTTAAGTTGCACTTTGGCAAACTCATAGAAAGAGTTCCAGTCGTACCATATCTCATCCCTGTCGGTCCCGAAGTGGACAAGAATATCATCATGGGCAAAACAATTTGCGAATTCTTTTATGTTTCCTTTTTCCTCTGCTTTGATCAATCGGAGAAGGACATCTGTTACTTCTTTTACAATTTGCGGATTTGTGTGTGAATTGTCTGTTTTCATGGCTGTAGGTTTTTGCCTGTCCGGCTTTAGACGTGGTTAGTTGATAACGTTTCTTTGCTGTTTTCTTTAAGTTACAAAAACAAAAAGGTTGTGTCAAGGGAAAAACAATATTTTAATGTTGTTTATGGATCGATAAATTATCTTTTTTGTTTCTTTGCAACAGCTAATGGTTTGTAAGTTCGTAAGTTGGTAAGTTTGTAGGTTAATTCAACAACTTAAAACCAAGAACCAACAAGCCTAAAAACCAATAGACTAAACAGATGCGTTACTTTCTTGAACTGGCATATAAAGGAACAAGGTATCACGGTTGGCAGGTTCAGCCCAATGCGGTTACGGTGCAGGAACTGCTGAATGATGCATTGAACAAGGCTGTGAGGGGTGAGGACATCAATATTGTCGGGGCAGGCAGGACTGATACCGGAGTGCATGCTTCTTACTTTGTGGCCCACATTGATGTGGAAAAGCCGATAGATGACACCGGCATGGTTGTCCATAAGCTGAACAGGATACTGCCTGATGACATTGTTGTCTATTCGCTCACAAAAGTTACTGATGAGGCCCACAGCCGTTTCAGTGCCGTTGAACGTACCTATCACTATTTTT
>Ga0256913_10002093_pt1 | contig 10172 bp, 5 predicted proteins | sample Axial_MatmetaG_FD_185970 | JGI IMG/M metagenome (GOLD analysis project Ga0256913, IMG submission 185970) | Deep-sea worm associated microbial mat communities from Axial Seamount, Juan de Fuca Ridge, Pacific Ocean - Axial_Mat | ecosystem: Environmental > Aquatic > Marine > Oceanic > Microbial...
TTTATCAAGTTTTTCTCCCGACATTTTGGCGGCACCGATGGGTCTCACGCTGAAAGGAGTGGAAACCCTTGTGTTGATAATGGAATAGTTGAATTTGGGCGGAGTATAAATCGTATCAGCAAAATGCGGTTGTTCGTTTATCTTGCGGGCATCTTTTATGCTGGGCGTGAACCCCGTGGTAATGATAATACGGTTGTTGTCGCCCACCGATTGGGCGCTGACCGTAACCACTGCGGTTAAAAATACAATTAAAACGCTTAATCTGTTCATTATCTTGGTTTTATCTGTTTCTAAAAATCATTTCCTTCGTCTGTTTCTTCTTCTTCGTCATTCAATTCAAAAAGCGAAGAGTCGTCGAGGTCTTTGTTGAGGTCGATAATCATTTCATTGTCATCTTCCGCACTTTTTACCTCTTTTTTGTCTTTGTTTTTGATGGCTTCGAGTTTGGCTTTAGCTTCTTCGAGCAGGGCTTTGTCGCCGTCGTAGCCGTTAATGATGGATTCGAGAGTGGCGACCGCCTGATGTTCATTGTCGGTTTTCATAAAGATATCGGCCGATAGAACAAGGGCTTTTGCCACCCAGTATTCATACGAAGGTTCTTGTTGTATAATATCGTAAACGATGGATTCCGATTTGTCGTAATCACCTGCTTCGAAAGCCATTTCGGCGAGAATAAATCTTGCCTCCGCCGACAGCTCTGAAGTGGTGTTTTTAATGATTCGGTTAAGTGCTTCAATGCTGAGGCTGTCGTTGCCGAGTGTCTGATTTGCCTTGGCAGTAATCATCAGCGCCTCATTCTTAATGTTATTATCGATATTCGGAATAGCTGCAACGGCTTTTGCGGCATCAATGACGGCCGTTGTATCGCCGAGGTTCCACAGCGAGCGCATAATGCCGATTTTGGCGGTCTCGATATTGGCTTTATATTCGGCAATTTGCAAAAGCGCACGATAAGCTTCCAGCGCTTTGGTATAATCTTCTTTTTTATGGTAATAGATATATGCGACGCGTTCCCGGCTTCCTTCGGAAAATGGCGAAACCGGCATTGCCGTAATGACCGAATAGTCGGTAAGGGCTTTGTCGAAATGCGATGCTCTGAACTCGCAATCGGCAAGGTAGAAATGGGCATTGGTGATAAAAGCGCCGGCGGGAAATCTTGTGAGATATTCCATAAATCCTTGCGATGAGCGGTCACAATCGCCTTTCATATAAATGGCTTCGGCGGCGAGGTAGGTGGCCGAATCCTGTTGTGATGCCGGAGGTTTAATGCCCAGACTTTTCACATAAGAGAAAAAGTCGTCAACGCGGTTCAGCGAGATATAAGCTTCGCGCATAGCGTCGAGAGCCTCCTTCGATTCCTGAGTGCCACGGTAATTTTCGTTAACCTTTTTCCACACTTCTATGGCTTTTTCGTCTTCGCCCATATTGGAATAGACCAGACCGAGGTCGAGCATTGCTTTTTTTACAAAATTCTTTTGTGGCGGATAGGTATCGATTATGTGTTTATAATGGTCAACGGCTTTTTGGGGAATATTCAAAGCGTTGAAATATGTTTTGGCAAGTGCCAGCTCCGCATTGCCCGAATAATCGCTTTGCGGATATGCTTTCAGCAGTGCCTCGAAAGTCTGTGCCTTTCCTTTCCAGTCTCCGAGGGCGCCGAGAGCTTCCGCTTTTTTGTAATAAGCATAGTCGGCATCGGTTTTGCCGAGGGCAATGGCTTTGTCATAATATTCAATGGCAGGGGTAAGTTGCTTTCTCATAAAATAACAGTCGGCAATGCGCAGATAAGCATCATTCATTATCAGCGAGCCGGTGTCTTTTTCGTTACGGATAAAAATCCTGAAGTTTACATTGGCTTCATCCCAGTTTTTCTTGCTGAACCACGCATAAGCGATGTTGTAGTTGGCGCGGTTGAAATAGGGTAAGCTAATGGCACCCGGACTGACGAGAAACTCTTTGAATCCGGCAATGGCCTTGTCGGTTTGCCCCATACGGTAATAAGCCTCGGCACGCCAGTAGAGAGATTTTGGAATAATCTGTTTATGATAACGCAATGCGGCAGCCTTGTTAAAATAGTCAACCGATTCTTCATATTTTCCATTGTTGAAAGCATCCACGCCGAGGGCAAACAAAATCCGCTGATAGGCAGCGTTCATTTCCGGTGAGCGGTTTTTTATCTTCTCAATGGAGGCTTTTGCCTGTTTGTAATTCCTCGTGGAGAGATACATTTTGGTAAGATATTCCATAATCTCCTGGCGATGTGGCGATTGCGGATAGTCGTTCAGATATTTGTTAAAGGCTTCAATGGCTTGATTATAAGGATTGTAGCTCAGTTCGTACGAAAGTTTGGCGTAGTTGTAAAGAGCATCTTCCGTAATTTGAGGATTGGCATTCGACAAATAAGCATACCTGAAAGATGTTAGGGCAAAGTTCTTTTTTCCTTCTTTCAAATAGCAAAGAGCAAGATGATAGTTGGCATTTTGAGCGAGTGAGTCGGCTCCTCCTCCGACGTGTTTCAGATAATTGATTGCGTTTTTATAATCACCTGTCATATAATAAGCATACCCCAGCTGATATTGACCGGCAGGTGTGGGCGAGGCCTTCCGGTAATACATTTCGAGATAGGGGATGGCTTTGTCGTAACGGTTTGTGTTGTAATAAGCCTCGCCGATAAGCCTTGCGATTTCGTCCTTTCGCTGTGGAACAGATTTATCGAGAAGCGATTGGGCAACATTGAGTAATTCGTCATAGCGCCCCTGCATATAGTAGATATGCACGATGTAGTATGGAATTATGCTTTGCAGGTCTTCATCGTCTTTAAGCGTCAGAAATCCTTTCAATGCCGTTTCGTAGTTGTGGTCGAGATAGGCAATGTGAGAATAATAGTAAACCGCAAGATTTTTGTATTTGTTATCACGTTCCCTGATTTCGAAGAATGCCTTTTTTGCCTCTTCGTATTTCTTCCTTTTGAAAAACGAATATCCTTTTTTGAAATAATATTCCGCCTGTTCTTCCTTCGACAGCTCTGTAACATCCACTTTCTCAAAAGATTTGATAACATTGCGATAGCTTTTTTTCCGGTATTGGAATTTTCCGAGCTGAAAATATATCTTACGGATATAGGTCGATTGAGGATGGTCGTTGATAAATTTCCTCAGGAGCAGTTCGGCATCGTCGTTAAAAAGCTCCACAGCGCAAAGCGCGTTGTAGTATTCGGCCGAGATGCGCATATCCGAATGCTCGTCGTCTATCATCGAAATGGTTTTCACGAATTTGTCTTTGGCAGCCCCGAAAAGACTTTTGCCGTAAAGCTCCATTGCTGCACGGTAGGTGGCGTCCGGCTCATCGTAGGCCGCCGTTTTCTGTCCTGTGGCAACAAAGGTTGTAAAAAAGAATATCAAGCTGAATGTCAGTATCTTACAATTGCAAAATTTCATAATCCTTTTAATTTATTTCAATGCTAAAATTATTAAGAATAAAAAGTATGTTTTTTCCCAAAGATTAAACTTTTCAACATTTACGGTTTAATAACTGAGGAGGGAGGTAAATTATTTTATACGGTTTTTATGTGTTATTGAAAATTTAATAATTTTACGGTTCGTTCAATCCATACAAAACACAAATTTTAAATATGGAAATTATTTGTCCGGTAAAATAAAATATACTGAAATTTATCTTTTGATTATGTTAACAGAAGAAATATATTTATGGAAAAGTTAAAAGTATTTATCAGCAGTGTACAAGCGGAATTTGCGGAAGAAAGGCAGATGCTTTTTGATTATCTTATGCAGGATTCTTTGCTGGGTTTGTTTTTTGAACCGTTTATTTTTGAGAAATTACCGGCTATGGAACAATCTGTTGAAAATACTTTTTTAAATCGTGTAAAGAAGTGCGATATTTATTTAGGGTTATTTGGAAAAGAATATGGTTATGAAGACATTAGCGGTATTTCTCCGACCGAGTACGAATATGATTTGGCAAAAAAGTTAAATAAAATCAGGCTGATATTTATCAGTAATCATAAAAATTTTGAGCGGCATCCGAAGCAAGCAACCTTAATACAAAAGGCTGAGAAGGAAATTATCAGAAAAAAGTTTTCAAATATAATGGAGTTAAAAGCCGATGTTTATTCTTCATTGGTTGCATTTTTGGAAGAAAAAGAATTCATTCGTACAGGCCCGTTTGATGCCTCAATAAATAAAGAGGCTACATATGACGATATTGATGCCGGAAAAGTGGTAAGATGGGTAAACGCTGCACGTGCAAAGCGCTCGTTTCCTTTAGAAGACCATATACCGGTTAAAAATATTTTTGCTCATCTTAATCTTATAAAAAACGGAAGATTAACTAATGCAGCCCTGTTGTTATTTGCTAAAGAGCCGCAACGTTTTTTTAAAAGTTCTGAGGTCAAATGTGTTCAGTTTAATGCTTTTGAAATTGAAAAACCAATACCTGCTTATCAAGTTTATAAAGGTGATGTTTTTATGTTAGTGAATCAAGCTGTTGATTTTGTGTTATCACGCATAAATGTAAGTACCGGTACACGTGATAATAGTAATCAGGTTGACGTTGAATATGAAATTCCGAGAGCTGTGGTTTCGGAGGCAATAGTTAATGCAATTGTTCATAGGGATTATACAAGCAATGGTAGTGTACAGATAATGTTATTTAAAGACAGGTTGGAGATATGGAATCCCGGTACGTTACCGTTAAACCTTACGATTGAAGATTTAAAAAAGCCACATAGTTCATATCCCAATAACTTGCTTTTGGCAGAACCAATGTATTTGGCCGGCTATATTGAACGAATTGGTACCGGTACAATGGATATGTTGGTAAAATGTAAAGAAAAAGGTTTGAGAGAGATTGAATTTATTCAGGATGATGTGTTTAAAACTATTATCTGGCGAAATGGGGCTTTTGCCGGACAATTTAGTGGGGAACTTACTGGGGAAGTTACCGGGGAAGTTAGTGGGGAAGTTAAAAGAGTTGTTTCCGTGCTTACAAAACCAATGAAGCGAAGTGAGATACAAAAGATATTACAGTTAAGACACGATGATTATTTCAGATTAAATTATATAATTCCTGCATTAAAAGCCCGTTTTATTGAGTTATTATATCCCGATAGTCCTAATCATCCGCAACAAAAATACAAGCTTACGGATAAAGGTAAATCTTTACAAATTTTATTACGAAAAGAAAATAATGAGGGTTGAATAGGTTAATAATATTTTTTTCAACATAATTTAACCGTTACCTTTGCCCATATTTTTATTCTTATGAAATCAGATTTTCAATTGGTGCATCCGCAATGGGCGGAAAATGCGGTTATTTATGAGGTAAATATCAGGCAATATACTGCCGGTGGCGGTTTTACCGGTTTTTTACCTCATCTTGAACGCCTGAAAGCGATGGGTGTTGATATTCTTTGGTTTATGCCGGTAAATCCTATCGGCACGAAGAACCGTAAGGGCAGCTTCGGTTCGTATTATGCCGTGAGGGATTACCGGGCGGTGAATCCGGAGTTTGGCTCTGCCGGCGATTTCCGCAAGGTTATCGATAAGGCTCATTCCCTTGGTATGCGCGTGATTATCGATTGGGTGGCCAACCATACTGCTTTCGATCATCCTTGGGTCGAACAACATCCCGAATGGTATAAGAAAGATGATAACGGGGACCTTGAGAGTCCGTTCGACTGGACAGATGTGCTGGCGCTGGATTATAATAACGGTGAGCTGCGTGAAGCTATGGCCAGGGCAATGGAGTTTTGGGTGAAAGATTTCGATATCGACGGCTTTCGCTGCGACGTGGCAATGCTGGTCCCCGCCGGTTTTTGGAATGATGTGAGATTACGTCTTGAAAAAATAAAACCTGTCTTTATGCTGGCCGAAGCCGAACAGCCCGACCTTAACGAAAGGGCTTTCGATGCCTTTTACGGCTGGGAACTTTTTAAGGTGATGAAAGCGGTGGCAAAGGGCGAAGATGATGCCGGAAGTATTCGCAGGCAAATAGAACTAACGCGTAAATCTTTCCCTCCGTATGCCTGGCAGATGTTGTTTACCACCAACCACGATGAAAATTCGTGGAACGGAACGGAATACGAGATGTTTGGCGATGCTACGCGGACCTTTGCCGTTTTGACATTTTTGATTATGGGTATTCCGTTGATTTACAGTGGTCAGGAAGCGGGTTTAAACAAACGGCTGAAGTTTTTCGAAAAAGATGAAATAGACTGGAGCAAAATGTGGGCGGAGGACTTTTACCGTAGTCTCACCGGCATTAAAAAACGAAATGTGGCGCTCAAAAACGGAAGTGCGGGAGGGGAGCAGCTGTTTATCGAAAATACCGGAAACGGAATACTGTCGTTTGCACGCACAACCGGCGAAAATACCGTTCTGGTTTTTATTAATCTTACAAAACATCATCAAACAGCCGCTTTTGTAACCGGGGATTTTTCCGGTAATTATATTAACTCGTTTACCTCCGGCCCGGTTGAGATTACCGACAAAACGGTTTTACGGTTCGACCCGTGGCAGTATTATGTTTTTGAAAGGTAATAAACTTTTGTGAAAGACATCTTATTCTTGATATAATTCATATTTTTTTCATAATTCCGTAATATCTTTACGTTAAAACTGATATAAAACGGTTTTTGCTGTGAAATAAATAACAAATAAAATTCCAAATATCACCAACCTGTTTTTATTTTGCATAAATTCAACACATTACGAAATCGTTGTTAAATCGTAAATGATATATATTAGTTTTAATTCTGATTTGGCTAACTTTCATTCGTGCATTTTATTACTTTTGCGGTGGCTGAACTAATGTGTATTAATCCAATACTTAATTAACAATATGTCAGAAAGTATAAGAATCAAAAAGGGACTTGACATCAAACTTAAAGGTCGGGCTGATAAGACTTTAAAGGAAGCTGATGTAAGTCATTATGCTTTAAAGCCTACAGATTTCACAGGTGTTTTCCCGAAAATGCTTGTTAAATCCGGTGATAAAGTGAAAGCCGGAACGGCGGTTTTTTTCGATAAATACCGTGATAATATTAAGTTTACATCTCCTGTTTCGGGAACAATAAAAGAGATAATCCGCGGTGCTAAGCGCAAGATGCTGGAAATAAGAATAGAATCCGACGGTAAATTCGAGTCGGAGGATTTCGGAGCTGCGGACCCTGCAACGCTTACGAGGGAACAAATAATCGAAAAGCTTTTAAATTCGGGAGTATGGCCTGTGGTAAAACAGCGTCCTTACGGCATTATTGCCAATCCCGACAATACTCCAAAGGCTATTCATATTTCGGCTTTCGACAGCTCTCCTTTGGCTCCCGACCTGGATTTTGCAGTAGAAGGAAATCAAAATGAATTTCAAACGGGAATTGACGTTTTGTCGAAGCTTACCGGCGGTAAGATTCATCTGAATATTCACGAAACAAATACCAAGTCACAGGTTTTCCTTGGTGCCAAAGGTGTGCAAATCAATAAGTTCTCGGGTCCTCATCCTTCCGGAATGGTTGGCATCCAGATAGCACATATCGACCCTATTAATAAAGGTGATATCGTTTGGACGGTTGACCCGCAATCGGTAATTATCATCGGAAGGCTGTTTAAAAACGGCGTTTATAATCCTCAAAAGGTTGTTGTCCTTGCCGGTTCGGAGGTGAAAAACACCGGATATTATAAAGTATATTCCGGAGCGTCAATTGAACCGCTTATTAAGGATAATCTCACCGGTGATAATGTTCGGTTCATCAGCGGTAATGTGCTCACCGGCACCAAGATAGAGCGTAATGGTTATCTCGGATTTTACGATAATTTGATTACCGTGATTCCCGAAGGAAACGTTCAGGTGCCTTTCGGATGGCTGATTCCGCGTCCCGGCAAACATAGTTTTTACCACACTGCTTTTTCGTGGCTGACACCCAATAAGGAATACCGTCTCGACACAAACCTCAACGGCGGAGAAAGGGCTTTTGTGGTTACCGGTGCAATCGAAAAAGTATTTCCAATGGACATTTATCTTATTCCTCTGTTGAAAGCCATTATGGTTGACGATATCGACAAGATGGAAAACCTCGGCATTTATGAAATTATTGAAGAAGATATAGCCATTTGCGAATATATCAGCACCTCAAAAATCAATATGCAGGAAATTCTTCGCAATGGATTGGATTATCTGCGAAGTGAAATAGGTTAATGCCGGTAATGATAATTTTATAACGAAGAACAAACAAAATACAATATGAAAATCATAAGAAAACTATTGGACTCGATAAAGCCGCATGTGCAGGAGGGGGGCAAGTTTCACGCTTTTCATTCGCTTTACGACGCTGCGGAGACTTTCTTTTTTGTTCAGGATCACGTAACCGAAAAAGGGAGTCATATCCGCGACGGTGTCGATATGAAACGCACCATGTTTACGGTTGTTGTTGCCGTTTTGCCGGCTTTGCTGTTCGGAATGTGGAATATCGGAAGCATGCACTTCAAATCCATCGGTCAGGAAGTAGCTATGACAGAGGCCTTTTGGTATGGCTTTCTGAAGTTGTTGCCCCTGATAATAGTTACCTACGTTGTCGGTCTCGGCATCGAGATAATTTTTGCCCAGAGCCGTGGTCATGAGGTTAACGAGGGCTTTTTCGTCAGCGGAATACTCATTCCTTTGATTGTTCCGGTTACCACTCCTTTATGGATAGTGGCTGTTGCCGTTGCTTTTGCCGTGATATTCGGTAAAGAAGTATTCGGCGGCACGGGGATGAACATTGTAAACCCGGCACTTTTGACGAGAGCATTTTTGTTTTTTGCCTATCCTTCGGCAATGTCGGGCGATTTTGTATGGATTGCCGAGAAAGCAGACGCCTTTTCGGGTGCCACACCTTTGGCACATCTTGCCGCCGGAAATTCTTCGGGATTGTCGGTAATGGATATGCTGGTGGGCAACTACGCAGGCTCGGTGGGTGAAACATCGGCTATTGCCATTTTTATCGGAGCTTTCATATTGCTGTTTACCGGCGTTGCAAGTTGGAAAATTATGGCATCGTTCTTTGCGGGCGGCCTTGCCATGGGGCTTCTGCTCAACGGTTTGGCATCCTCGTTTCCGCAGAACGCCTACCTCACTCTTCCGGCATGGCAGCATCTTCTCATCGGAGGTTTTGCCTTCGGCGGTGTATTTATGATTACCGATCCGGTTACTGCCACACAAACCGAGCGCGGAAAATGGATTTACGGCTTCCTCGCCGGACTTCTTGCCATCATGGTCAGAGTGCTGAATCCGGCTTATCCCGAAGGGGTAATGCTCGCCATCTTGCTGATGAATATCTTCTCACCGCTAATCGATTTTTATGTGATTGAAGCTAATATCAAGAAACGCCTGAAACGTGCTAAAGTTTCTGCTTAAAGTAATGATTATTAATTGATTAAAATATAAAATCAGAATATAATGAACAAGGAAAGCAATCTATATATTTTCGGTTACTCCTCGATTCTCGTGGTTGTGGTGGCCGTGGTGCTCACTGTTGCCAACCTCTATTTGAAACCATATCAGGAACGAAATATCAGAATAGAAAAAATGTCGGATATTCTCGCCGCCGTTGGTATTGATTCGGACGCTAAAACCGCCGAGGAGCTATTCGGTAAATATATAAAAGAGGAGTTGGTGATAAACTCAAAAGGAGATGTTTTGGGTTATTATAAAGACGGAAAACAAGTTAGCGGCGATATAAGAGCCTTCGATATTAATCTGAAAGTGGAACTCAGAAAACAGAAGAAAACCGGTGACGGCAGTTTCCCGATTTTTATCGCCGACAAAGACGGTGAGAAATTATACATCATCCCCGTTTACGGTAAAGGACTCTGGGCGCCGATTTGGGGTAATCTTGCTTTTAAGGATGACCTCAACACCATTGTTGGAGCCAATTTCGGCCACGAATCCGAAACCCCCGGCCTTGGTGCCGAGATAGCTCAAAAGAAAACCCCCGGTAAAAAGGTCTTTTCCGACCAGTTTGACGGTAAAACCATTTTCGACAAGGACGGTAACTTCGTTTCGGTTACTTGTGTGAAAGGCGGCGTGGCAAATCAAAACAAGGTAGCTCCCGAGCACGGTGTGGATGCTATTTCGGGCGGAACTCTCACCAGCAACGGCGTAACTGCCATGATTCACGATTG
>Ga0256913_10002094_pt1 | contig 10171 bp, 7 predicted proteins | sample Axial_MatmetaG_FD_185970 | JGI IMG/M metagenome (GOLD analysis project Ga0256913, IMG submission 185970) | Deep-sea worm associated microbial mat communities from Axial Seamount, Juan de Fuca Ridge, Pacific Ocean - Axial_Mat | ecosystem: Environmental > Aquatic > Marine > Oceanic > Microbial...
GTCAGCTCCATAATCTTCGATCAATTTCAGGGCATCCGGCGAATTTCCAAGGGATTTACTCATTTTCCTTCTCAGATTATCCCTAACCATCCCTGTAAAATAAACATGTTTAAAGGGTTTTTCATTTTCCCATTCATAACCTGCCATAATCATTCTGGCAACCCATAAGAAAATAATATCCCAACCTGTAACCAATACATTTGTCGGATAATAATACTCTATATCTTTTTTATCAAAAAAACCATTGAAAACCGAAATCGGCCATAACCAAGAGCTAAACCAGGTATCCAAAACATCTTCATCCTGACGAAGATCCGACAATGTCAAATTGTTATTTCCTGTATCTTTTTTTGCTAATTTGAGAGCTTCATCTTCTGTCATTGCGACATAGGTTTTGGTCTCTCCGTCAAGCTCCAAATACCATGCAGGAATCCGGTGCCCCCACCATAGTTGTCTTGAAATAGTCCAAGGTCGAATATTTTCCAGCCAATGACGATATGTATTTTTTTGATTTTTTGGAAAAAACTCAACTTTATCTTCCATCACAGCTTTGAGTGCAGGTTCAGCTAAAGATTCCATATCCACATACCATTGTTCGGACAATCTAGGTTCTACAACGGCATGAGTTCTCTCTGACTTACCCACACTGTGAATATAATCTTCTATTTTTATCAAATGTCCGGATTTCTTCAAATCTTCAGTAATCAATTCTCTAACTTCAAACCTGTCTTTTCCAATATAAAACCGTGCTGCTTCACTCAAGGTACCATCTTCATTGAAAATGTCAATCACATCAAGATTGTGTCTCAATCCGATCTCATAATCGTTTGGATCGTGAGCAGGAGTTATTTTTAATGATCCGGTACCAAATTCCATATCCACATATCTGTCAAAAATAATAGGAACCGCCCTATTGACCATCGGCACAATCACTTTTTTCCCTTGCAGATGTTTGTATCTCTCATCTTTAGGATGTACGGCGACAGCAGTATCACCCAATATTGTCTCAGGTCTGGTTGTAGCTATTGTCAAATATTCGTCCGTATCTTCTATTTGATATCTTACATAATATAAATGTCCTGGTTCATCTTCATACAAAACCTCTTCATTTGATAAAACAGTCTTGGCTTCAGGATCCCAGTTTATAATCCTCAATCCTTTATATATTTTCCCTCTGTTATAAAGATCTACAAATGCTTTTAACACATGTTGAGATCTGACTTCGTCCATCGTAAAAGCTGTTCTTTCCCAATCGCAAGAAGCACCCAATTTCCTCAATTGCTTCAGAATAATTCCACCGTATTCTTCTTTCCAGTCCCATGCATGCTTTAAAAACTCATCTCTGGATATATCTGATTTTTTAACACCATCTTTTCTAAGCATCCTTACCACTTTTGCCTCCGTCGCTATCGAAGCATGATCTGTACCGGGAACCCAGCAAGCATTTTTACCTTCCAAACGTGCTTTACGGATCAATATATCTTGTACTGTATTATTAAGCATATGTCCCATGTGTAAAATACCGGTAACATTTGGTGGTGGAATCACTATTGTATACGGTTCCCTGTCATCAGGTTCCGAATGAAAATATCTTTTTTCCATCCAGTAATCATACCATTTTGATTCATTTGAAGCATCGTATCTTGTAGGAATTTGCATAATTTCGTTTTTTTGAACCGCAAATATACTCAAACCTTATAGTATTTGATAAAAGTATAGGAAAAAATTAAACACTATCTTGCATAACATTGCATTGTACAGCTATTCCTTTCATAAAAAGTATCTTTTCTGTCTTAACCAGCATAATTCACTGCTATAATTTTCATATTTCATGAAGTCATTAATATTGCGGAAATTGTGTTTAATATATTTAAAAATGTAACAGGTCTATTTCGGGTTAAAGTTTTCTGTTAAATATAACATAAATAACCATTACCATTAAGAATATTTCTTTTTTTATTAAAACTTGTTTTTAACGGAGGTTTAACACCAAAATAATGTAATAAACATCATATTATCAATCTAACTAAAATCATAGAAAGACTGTTTCTCACTATCCCGATGGATAGAAATTAAAACTGGCTTAATTTTCTTCATTTTCAAAAATATTTTCAATAAAAAGTGCAAGTTTATACATTTGCAATAAGTTCAAATGAGGATTTACTGAGTAGAGATCTTTAAAAATCCATTTTTTCAATCCTAAAACCATTATACTAAACAATCTATCAAAACCTGTCCCCTTTATTTTTTCATAAGAATCAATCAACTTAGTCTCTTTTAATTTCCCCTGTTTATACAGACTTACCAAATTTCGAACCGCTTCTTCTGTCTTATCAAGAAAAATACCGGTATTTTCAATCCCCAAATGCAATACCGGATTGTCAATATGTATGATTTCCATACCTTGCCGTTTCAAATCATAAGCAAACAGAGTATCTTCATATCCATATCCTTGGTGAAATTCATCAAAATGAATTTTACTGAAATTTTGTTTCGAGACAATAAAATTATTGGACATAAAATTCAAATACGGATTGTCTAATCTACTTTTTAAACTTTTACTTTCTTTTTCTTTTCCATATTTCCAATGAAGTATCTTTTTTTTATCATCGGGAGGTATATCGGAGTAAATTCTTCCGCCATATATTACACTTTTTGTCATTTGTTTAATATATGTAAAAATAAAATCGTCCCTGATTATCCCTGAATCCGCATCAAGAAAAAGCAACTTTTCATATATAGCGTCATCTGCCAAGAGATTTCTTATCTTAGCCCTTCCGAGATTCACATCCATTTCCGTATAGACCACTCTCTTATATTCTGTTATGCTCCTATTAATTTTTTTGTATTTTTCTGAAGAGCCGTCATCATAGCAACGAATTTCATAATCTATATTCAGACTTCTGCATTGATTATACAAATCCTCAACCAAATCGACTATTTCCGTGTTATATGTAGGTATTAAAATAGAAAGCATTTGACAAAAATACAAATAAGAAACAAAATCACTTATGAAAAACATATATATTTTCAGACACGGGGAAACGGAATACAACAAACTTGGTATAATGCAAGGGAGAAGTATTGATATCGGGTTAAATAAACAAGGAAAAGAGCAAGCTGATAAATTTCATGAATTTTATAAAAATATTCCGTTTGAAGTGGTAATCAGTTCCGAGTTAAAAAGAAGCATGGAAAGTATTGAGTCGTTTATTAAAAACGGTATTATTCATATCATCGACCATAGAATAACCGAAATATCATGGGGCGCAAATGAAGGGCAACCAATGGGTGAAGATACAAAACGCAGATTTAAAAGAATGATTAGTGAGTGGGCAAACGGAAATTTGGATTATTCTATTCCAGGAGGTGAAACAGGTTTGTCTTTGGTGACCCGAATAGACAGTTTTATCAAAGATTTGAAACAACGAAAAGAAAAAAATATATTAATAAATACTCATGGAAGAGCATTGAAAATGATGATCACAAGACTTTTGGAACAAGATATTTCAATGATGGAAAAATACAATCATCATAATACAGGATTATATTTATTTGAGCAGGAAGGAGATAAATTCAAACTATTAAAAGAAAACGATATTGAACATTTGAACATTTAATAATGCTCGCTTTATTCCTGCTTTTCTATTTTTCTACCACTTTTATTTATATCCATTCCAATAATTGTTGTAAATCTCACTGAAATTACATTGTATTATATGATTTTTTTATCTTTGGGCAACAAAATTAAAACCACTTCAAATGGTAAAGAGATTTAATACCCGCAATAACTATAATCAGACGCTAAAAAACATTGGTTATATTGAAAGAAAAAAAGCAAAACAATCCGACTACGACAGGATTGGATTTATGTCCGGATTGGAAGTTCACCAGCAATTGGATACCAAAAAAAAATTATTTTGCAACTGTCCGGTAGGAATGTATCAAAAAGATAATGAATTTGATGCTGAAGTAATCAGACATATGAGACCTACAATGAGTGAACTCGGCGAATATGACGGTACCGCTTTAATGGAATTCAAAACCCGTAAGAACATTACTTACAGGCTTAAACAACAGACAGCATGTACTTATGAAGTTGATGATACTCCCCCGTTCCCTATCAATAGAAATGCGCTTGAAATAGCTCTTAGAATATCATTATTGTCAAAACTCAATATCGTTGGGGAAGTACATATCACACGAAAACAATATTTAGACGGAAGTATTCCAACCGGATTTCAGAGAACAGCGATTTTGGGTGTCAATGGTGAAATCGAATTGCCATATAAAAAGATTAGACTCATCCAATTGTCAATAGAAGAAGACTCATGTCGAGAGGTTTCCGATATAGGCCACGAAAGGATTTACAGAACGGACAGACTTGGTACTCCACTGATAGAGACAGTAACTTATCCTGATTTTGCAAATCCCGAAGAGGTCAAAGACGGTTGTGATTATATCAGATTTCTCAATCGAAGCACAGGAATGGTAAGGACAGGAATGGGTGCCGGTAGAGAAGATGTCAATGTTAGTTGCAAAGGAGGTACAAGAGTTGAGATAAAAGGAGTTGCTCATACTAAATGGATTCCTGCACTTACCCATAATGAAGCATTTCGTCAATGGGCTTTATTACACATCAGAGATGAATTGAATCGCAGGATTAAAGATACATCAACCTGGTCTATTCAACATGAGATCTTACCTGATAATCCTGCTGTTTACAAACAAAAAACATTTAAAAATTTAGTCGAAGAAGGAAAAAAGATAATAGTTATCAATTTACCGGATTTCAAAGGTATATTGTCTCATTTCACTCAACCGGGACAAATATTCGCTGACGAAATATATGGCAGATTAAAAGTAATCGCATGTCTGACCGGTGATTTTATGTATCATACAGAAGAGCTGAACCCTTTATTATCAACTAAAACAATGAATCAGATACTTGGTATGCCTTCTCTTGATTTCGAAAAAAACGATGCTCAACTGATAATAGCTTCACTCGAAGATGATATACCTACAGCATTGGAAACGATAGAAGAAAGATGCGAAATGGCTTTTGAAAGAGTTCCAAATGAAACAAGAAAAGCACTGGCTGACGGAACAACCATTTTTGAACGGGTTTTGCCCGGAGCTGAAAGAATGTATCCGGATACTGATTCTGCGCCCATACCATTACCGGAATCTTACATAGATGAATTGTCAAATGACATTCCCGAAACCCCATTCGAAAGATATAATAAAATGAAAGATTGGGGAATTCCCGAAAGTTATTATACATATATTTTAAGTAAAAATATTTTTTCGCTACTAGAAAATTTGATATTAAAATTAAATATTGATCCGGGATACGCAGGAAAGTTTTTAGGACAAATATTGAAATACCGTGAAGGGCAGAAAAAACTTAAGGCAAAATTCAACTACAACCTTATTTACAAACTATTTGACTTTCTTATCAAGAACAATATTGAAATCGAATTGGCAGAAAGAATGCTACCAATATTATTGGAGCATCCGAGAATGGAATTTGATTCTATTTTATCAGAAATAAATTTCAAGAGAATTGCCCTAAATGAAATACTGGAAAATATTCCGTTTATAAAAAAGAAATTTGAATTGAAAAAGGGAAAAGATAAGGACAAAGCATTTATAAACTGGGCAATGGGTGAAATAAGATATACTGCCATTGGAAATATTCCTTTGAAGCAATTATATCAAAAAATCCAAAGTTAAAAATATCATTTCAGCAAATTATTAAAATCTAAAATATATTATAAATGAGCAATGATTTATTTCAAGGATATAAAGGTGATGCACTTAAGGTACTGAAAAAGTTTAAAGTACGTGTTTGGGGGCAAGCAGATGTAAAAACCAAAAGAGGAGATTTTACCGGAACAGTATTACCGCGTTCTGAAAATGATGACGATCAACATATAGTGATGAAAATACCTACCGGTTACAATATTGGAATTGATATCGGTACTATATTGGACATGAAAGAAACCGGTTATAAAAAAGCAAATTACAAAATACCTGAAAAAGAATTTCCTATAACTCCAGGATTGCCAAAAGTGAAATTACTTGGAACAGGCGGGACAATCGCTTCAAGGCTGGATTATAGAACAGGTGCTGTAATTCCTGCATTTTCACCCGGGGAATTATATGGTGCTGTTCCTGAATTGGCAGATATATGCAATCTGGAAACAGAAAAAGTATTTGCTGTATTCAGCGAAAATATGGGACCGAAACAATATATAGCTTTAGCCAAAACCATAGGAAAAGAAATCGAGAAAGGAGTTGATGGTATTGTCATAGGTCACGGAACAGATACGCTTCAACACACAGCTACCGTTTTGACATTTATGGTTCAGAATCCACCTGTACCCATAGTCCTCGTAGGTTCGCAGAGATCATCAGACCGTCCGAGTTCCGATGCTGCTTTGAACCTGATGCACGCAATGTACACAGCAGGGCATTCAGATATTGCAGAAGTCATGGTGTGTATGTTTGGTCCTACTTCCGATGAATACGGATTGCTACACAGAGGTCCGCGGGTACGAAAAATGCATTCGTCCTATCGTTCAACTTTCAGAACGATTGGAGACGTACCGCTGGCAAGAGTTTCACTTGGTAAAATTACTCATATCAAACAAGATTATAAACACAGGAGAAAAGACAATAAAGTCGATATTTATCCTTATTTCAACGACAGGGTAACCATGATCTATTATTATCCCGGAATGAACCCTGATGTTATCGATATGGCAGTTGAAAACGGATATGAAGGAATAGTTTTCGTAGGAACCGGTTTAGGGCATGTCAATGCAGGTTTATTTGATGCAGTATCAAGAGCACAGGAAAAAGGTGTATTTATGTATATGACAGTACAGACCATCTGGGGATATGTACATATGTTTGTCTATGATACGGGAAGAGACCTAATGTCAAGAGGAGTAATTCCTGCATGGAATATGTTGCCCGAAACAGCCTGGATAAAACTTAGTTGGGTACTTGGTCAAACCAAAGATCCGGAAAAAGTACACGAAATGATGGCAACCAATATCAATGACGAGTGGACGGAAAGAGAACCTTATAATGGATATCTTGTATATCAAGGGGGAGCTCCGGAAGTAGAACGCTTTATCAAGGAAGTACATAAGTAATTGTCAATGGATAATGTAAAGAAGAATGGAAATTTAAATAGATAGTCTTAATTTCCTCTTGGTTTAGGGCTTAAAGAAAAATCAGAAAAATCTCTATCCTGATATTTATAATGAGCGGTAATCGCTACCATTGCAGCATTATCGGTACAATATGCAAAAGCAGGAATATATGTATTCCAATTGAGCTCTTTCCCCTTTTTCTCCAATTCATTTCTCAATCCTGAATTTGCAGAGACACCACCTGCGATTGCAACTTCCTTAATGCCGGTCAATTTTGAAGCTTTCACCAATTTATTTATTAAAATACTGACAATCCTATCTTGGACAGAAGCACAGATATCATAAATATTGTTCTTTACAAAATCCGGATCTTTTTTCTTTTCTCTTTGCACAAAATACAATATGGCGGTTTTCAGACCGCTAAAACTAAAATCCAAACCTTTTATTTTTGGTTCGGGAAATTCAAATACGGGTTTACCTTTTTTTGAATATCTATCAATCACAGGTCCTGCAGGATAATCCAATCCCAACAACTTACCGGTTTTATCAAAAGCTTCACCCGCAGCATCATCAAGGGTTTTTCCGATCACTTCTACATCATTAAAATCCTTCATTATACTAATTTGAGTATGTCCTCCTGAAACCGTCATGGCAAGCAATGGAAACCGGGGCTTGGGATCATCAATAAACAAAGCCATAACATGAGCCCTGTGATGATTTATTTCAATTAATGGTATATCAAGTGCCAAAGCAAGAGTTTTGGCAAAAGTAACTCCCACTATCAAGCTCCCCATCAATCCGGGACCACTGACTACAGCAACTGCATCCAATTCATGTTTGTCTACACCAGCATTTTTAAGAGCTGTATCAATAGTGGGAACGATATTTATCTGGTGTTTTCTTGAAGCTACTTCAGGAACGACACCACCGTATAAAGCATGGATCTGTTGATTGGCAATAACATTGCTCATGATCTTGCCATCTACTATCACTGATGCTGCCGTATCATCACACGAAGACTCTATTGCAAGAATTTTTATAGACATAATGTTTGTACTTAGTTTTGCTTAATAACGCGAATTAGATCATTTTTTTCTCTACACCCGAATAACTTCATGCATAGCCTGAACATATCAATATTACATGGCCAACACTTCCAACATATCCAGCATTTCCTTATTCAGTTCCTTCTTTTTGTGAATAGCATCCCAAAAATCAATTACATTCAGTTTATCATTTACAATCCCTAAAGCTTTATTTTCGACTCCATTCAATAATAGATTTACTGCCTCATATCCCAATCTGCTAGCCAATACTCTGTCGGATGCTGACGGAGAACCTCCCCTTTGCAAATGTCCTATAGTTGTAACCCTTGTTTCATAAGTACCCAGTTTTTCATGTACCAGCCTTGCCAATTCACGGGCATCTCCGTTTTTATTACCCTCAGCAACTATTACTATATTAAAAAGTTTTTTTCTAATAGCCGCTTTTTTCAACATATTCAGCAATTCATCAATTCCCCAATCTGTTTCCGGCAAAAAAGTCGCTGCAGCACCTGAAGCCAAACCTGTTTCAAGGGCAATAAAACCCGCATGTCTACCCATAACTTCAATAAAAAACAATCTATTGTGAGAACTGGCTGTATCTCTGATTTTATCTACAGCTTCGACAGCAGTATTTATGGCAGTGTCATAACCAATAGTATAATCCGTACCGTAAATATCATTATCGATAGTCCCTGGTAAACCTATAAAAGGCATATCGAATTCCTTGGAAAAATAATATGCCCCCGTGTAAGTGCCATTTCCTCCAATAGCAACAACGGCATCAATATCAAATGCCATCAAACTGTCATATGCCTTCTGACGACCTTCCTGAGTTTTAAATTCTTCACATCTAGCAGTTTTCAAAATAGTGCCGCCTCTCAATATTATATTTGCAACATCCTTATTTTCCAAACGCTTCAAATTACCATTTATCATCCCCTTGTATCCTTCAAAGACACCATAAACATGCAAATCGTTATATGCAGCAGTACGGGCAACCGCTCTGATCGCAGCATTCATTCCGGGAGCATCTCCTCCCGAAGTCAATACCGCAATTCTTTTAATATCTCTACTCATACTTTTATTATTTTTATTATTTTTATTATTTTTAACAAATTTCTTTAAGAACTATCATTGATTTAAAATGGGAAATCGCGAACTAAAACATTTACAAAATAAGATAATATCTTCGGATAAACAACAATGGTATAAACCAAACCGAAAATAGCTCCGTAAAAGTGAGCGGAATGATCGATATTATCCCTTGAATTTTTGCTTGCCCATTGTGAATAAACCAAATACAATACAGCTGCCACTACGGTATAAATAGGTATAATAGCATACAGATATATCTTCGACCACGGATTTACAAGCACATACGAAAACAATATCGCAGATACAGCTCCCGACAATCCGATACTTGAATAATGGGGATTGTTTTTATATTTCAAAGTACTTGGAATATTTCCTGCCACTATAGCCAAAAGTACCAAAAGAGTATATAATACACCTCCAACTGCATTACCGAAAACGCCATAAAAAATATATTTTTCAACAAAATCGCCAAACTGCCAAAACACAAATAAGTTCACCAATAAGTGCACCCAGCTACCATGCAAAAAGCCACTAGTTATAAGGCGATAATACTCTTTGTAATGAAATACACGATAAGGTGAATGCTTGTATTTTTCAAAAAAAACAGGATTATTAAATGCCTGTATTGAAACAAGAAAAACTACTATTGATATTATTTTTGTGATCATATATTTTATTTTATATTTTTTAATTTTATTCTATTAAAAAGCTTATGAATTATGCCTGACAATACATCCGGAAATATTTAAAGCTTATAAGATCAGGCTTTCAAAACTTTTATATTTCCAATGGTTATCCTGATAAACAACAATAGGTTCTCCCTCATTATTTATTATGATACTTCTCATTTTTAATTATCGTAAA
>Ga0256913_10002095_pt1 | contig 10163 bp, 10 predicted proteins | sample Axial_MatmetaG_FD_185970 | JGI IMG/M metagenome (GOLD analysis project Ga0256913, IMG submission 185970) | Deep-sea worm associated microbial mat communities from Axial Seamount, Juan de Fuca Ridge, Pacific Ocean - Axial_Mat | ecosystem: Environmental > Aquatic > Marine > Oceanic > Microbial...
GCTACAACAATAGATTATTCAATAGCTAAAAGAGGATTGGTGCATTTAAAAGTATACGATGTGCTTGGGCACGAAATAGCAACATTGGTAAACAAAGAACAACTTCCGGGAAATTACACTGTGCAATTTAATGCCGACAATTTACCAAGCGGAGTATATTTCTATACACTACAATCAAAAAATATTACTATTACAATGAAAATGGTTTTATTGCAATGAAATAAATTCAACAAAACAATTACTTCAAAAATTATTTAACTTTGTTAAAATATTTTGGAAAAGTTTATGTTTATTACAAAAAGAGTTGTTGAGTTTGGGATGTGCGATGCTGCGGGAATATTATTTTATCCGAAAGCATTCGAATTGGCTCATTCAGCTTACGAAGAATTAATTTTATCTCAAAAATCTTCCGTTAATTTTTTTAAGCACAATCTTTTTGCAATTCCGATTATTAATACAACGGCAATGTTTTACAAACCGATAACTTTGCATGAAACCATTACACTGGAAATTTCTTTGATTAACAAAGGGGTTTCTTCTTTTGAATTGAAAACGGAATTTAAGAGTAACAACAAAGTAAAGGCGGTTGTTACAACAAAACACGTATTTGTAAATAAGAAAGATTTTTCATCGGTGGAAATACCCAAAGATTTTCTTGCCCTTTTGGAAAAGCAACTAAAATAATATTATAGTGATTTGTTGTCGGTTAAAAATTTTTTAAGTTCTTCGATTTTCACTTTCCCCAATACAGATCTCGGAATTTCAGTTACAAATAAAAATTTTGAGGGAATTTTAAACGATGCCAATTTCGTTTTTAACTCTTCTCTTAATTCCGTTTCCGTTATATTCTTTTTTACGGAAACAATAGCGGCAACGGGAACTTGCCCCCACTCCTTATCTTCAACGGGAAAAACGACACACTCTTTGACCGCAGGATGTTTCAACAATTCTTCTTCTATTTCCAAAGGGTTAATGTTTTCGCCACCCGAAATAATTAAATCGGTTCTGCGGGCCAAAACAAAAAGAAGCCCACTCTTATCAATATATCCGTAATCTCCGCTATAATAAAAGCCGTTCACAATTTTATTTTTCCAAAGTTTTGTCGCATTAAAATATCCTTTGGCAATTGTTGAACTTTTAATTGCAATTTCTCCCACGGAGTCAGCAGATAATTCGTTTTTTTGTTTATCCGTAATTTTTATTGTAACTCCGTAAAAAGGTTTTCCTGCCGAGGCAGGGTTTTCCATTAATGTTTTCTCTATGCTAAAAGTAACCATTGCCGTTGTTTCCGAAGAGCCGTAAACTTTAACAACAGGATATCCCGCATCAATTGCGGAAAAAATCAGTTTGCTGTCGCTTGGACCTCCACCGAGAAACAGAAGACGCAAATTGTTATTCGGGGAAACATTATTCTCCAATATTCTTTTTAACATTGTAGGAACAAGCGAAATTATTGAGGGGTTGTATTGTTTCATGGCTTCCGCTATTCCCGCAGTCTTTAAGGATTTAGGAATTACAAGAGTACCGCCTGAAAGGAGCATTCTGTTAATAATTGCAAATCCTCCGATATGATAAAAAGGCAAAGAAGCAACAAAAACATCCGCAGAAGAATATTTAAATTCCCTTGTCGATGCAAGATAACTTTGATAAAGATTCTCGTTAGTTATCATTACCCCTTTCGGTTTACCTGAAGACCCCGATGTATAAATTATTACGGCAATATCGTTCGGGTTTTGTTCAATTGTTTTATTACACTTTTCCCCTTCAAAAAACATTTGCATTTTAACGGAAGCAAAACTTTTTATCTTGCCGGCAAAATTATTATCACAAATTATAAGATGAGGATTAACGGAATATAATATATCGGAAATTTCCTTTTCCGTTAATCTGGTATTTATCGGGACTGGAACCGCTCCCAGTTTCCATAAAGCAAAAACCGTTATTACATATTCAACCGAATTATCTGCAAGTATAGCGATAAATTTTCCTTTATCTATTCCGGAATTATAATAGTGTTTTGCCGTAAAACTTACTACGGAAGAAAGCTCCTTAAACTCAATGGATGCATAATCTCCAATAATGGCAAGGTTTTTTACATTCATAGTTTTATATCCTTAAATTCAGGAGGATAAAAGAAATAATCGAAATAAATTTTACCGTTTTTAATTCGATAGGGTTCGGATGCCAAATCGGTTTTAAATAATTCTGCAGTATTTAAGCCGTGTGCATAATCTCCCTCGGTAAGCGCTGCAAGCAATGAAAGAGCTGAACGCCCGATAACACTTTCGAAAGCCGAAGAAATAATGATTTTTTTCCCTAACTTTGCGGCGGATTTTATTAAGTTGATAATTCCTATTATACCGCCGAGCAAAGCCGGTTTTAATACAAACGTATTAATATTCGACCGTTTAATTAAATCCGCAGCATCGTTAATGGTTTTAATTGCTTCATCAACAGCAATGGGTATTGGCGAAAAATCGGAAAGCATCACAATTTCATTGATATTATCTACCGGTTGTTCTATCAGCTCTATTTTTTCTTTATCCATGCTCATAACTGCTATTTCCGTTTCTTCATAATTCCAACTGCCGTTCGGATCCAACCTTATTTTAACGGAACTATCAATTCTGTCTGTAATTTTATTAATCAACTTTAACTGTTCGCTAAATTTTTCTCCTGTAACTTTTACTTTAATTGTTGAAAAGTTTTTACTAAGTAATTCATCCAAACTCTTTAAAGTTTCTTTTTCATCCCGAAGAGAAATTATTCCGTTAATTTTTATCTCCTTTTTACCGGGCAACAAATTTTTTACTTCTTTTTGCTTTATCAATAGCGATAAAATTGCTTGCTCGAATCCGAATCGGAGAGAAGGAACATCGACAAATGCTGACATTTCATTAATTAAATTAAATTCGGTTTTATTTGCGGCTTTATCCAAAAAGGAATAATATAATCTTTGTAATTCGATTTCGCATTTATCGTAAGTTTCGTAACTGAATCCGGGGAGCGGGGCAACATCACCGTAAACCATATATCCGTTATCGTCAATAATGCGAACAATAAACCCTTTTCGTTTGTGAATAGTAAATTTGGAATTTACAAACGGTTTTTTTAATTCCAGATTATATGGGAAAAAATTAAAATCACGAACTATCATAAAGCAATTCCTAAAGAAAAAAGGATGGAATATATTACCGAAAGTTTTGCGGTTTGTTCAAGCGTTTTGTTTAATTCCGTTCCCGTTAATTTATATACATCTTTTATTAATTTAACTGCAAGAGGTAAAGAAAGAATCGGTAAAAAAATCCAAAGCGATTTCTTTTCAAAAAGATAAAGATAAGGAGGAACAAAAAACGCAATAATAACGGAACCCAAATATTGCAAGCGGGCAAAGCGTTTTCCGAATTTAACAACAAGCGTTTGTTTGTTTTTCTTTGCATCCTCATCCGCATCACGATAATTATTTATTACAAGAATATCGGTTATTAATAATCCGACCGGTACGGCAACAACCAGAGCCAAATGTGAAAACTCCAATGCCTGTACATAATACGTACCCGCCACGGCTACAATTCCGAAAAAAAGGAAAACAAAAACATCACCCAACCCGTTATAAGCAAGAGGGTAGGGACCTGCTGTATATGCATATCCGGAAAGTATTGACAAGAGCCCGATTAATAAAATTATCCATCCTGCATGCCAAACAAGATAAAGCCCCAATAAAAATGTGAACCCGAAAGTTAAATATATCGCCATTTTCATTTCTTCAGGTTTAATCCATCCGGAAGCCAAAGCCCGTTCCGGTCCTACACGATTTTCGTCATCTGTCCCTTTCAAATAATCATATAAATCATTTACAAAATTAGTGCCTATTTGAATAAACAATGAACAAATAAGAGCAACCGATGCCGCAACAGCATTAAATTTTCCGGCATTAAAAGCAAGAGCCGTTCCCACAAGCACCGGTGCAACTGCCGCAGGTAAAGTTTTAGGTCTGCTTGCTAAAATCCATAATTTTATCTTTTCATTCATTACATTGTTAATCTGTTATTTTTAAGTTGCAAAATAAAAAAGTAAATGTCCATTCGTCAAAATATTTTAATATGTCTTTCCAAAATAAAAGTGAAATTAAAATATTATCAGTAAGTGATTTTGTAGAAACGACATTGTGGTAAAAGCAAAAAAAATTTAACCCGAAAAACCATTGTGCAAATATATACGGTTATTTATTTAAAGTATTTTGTTGACATATGTTTTTATCGAGATTACTTTTGTTGAGAAAAAACATGGGAAAAAATGAATTTACACGAAGTAGGTAAAAAAATTGCGGAGTTGAGAAAAGCGAAGGGATTTACACAAGAAGACCTTGCAAAACGGTGTAAAACAAACACCTGGACAATAAAGCGAATTGAAGAGGGGGAAGTTAGTCCGAAACTTTTTGTGTTAAAACAAATTGGGGAAGAACTCGATTATGATATTCCCTTTGACGACGAAGATGATTCAAAAGTTTGGTTGCTTACTTTGCACCTTACAAATTTTTTCTTTGTTCCTTTATTCCCTTGGTTAGTATGGAAATATAAAAAAGATGAAATTAAAGAATTGGGAAACCATACCAAAGATGTTATAAATTTTCAGTTCTCACTTTTAATATATATTGCCGTTGCAATAAGTCTTTTGTTTTTTTCCATTACATACGGTTTGATGCTTTTTTTACTGATAGTTTTATTTGTAACGGTAATAACAACGTTAAATGCCGTTCGCGTAATAATGGAAAAAGATTATATTTATCCTTTTTCCGTTAAGTTTTTGAAGAATAATTTATAAACTATCTTTCGGTAAAACTTAAACTAAAATGTAACGGAATTAATTCCTATTACAAATGAATTTTCGTTGCGGTGAGTTAATCTCCAGGTAAATTCAATCTTTAGCGGTATTAATTGATGTCCTATTCCGAAACCGATTTCATATAGCGGTTTGTTGAACTCTTTGTAAATATTGTTAAAAGAGAATTGGTTTAATTGTTTTGAGGCTTGACTGATTTCCGTTAATGCAATATTAAAGTGAGCATCCAATTTTATTCTCCAATCCTTAAGTAACGGAATATGCAACATTTTGAACAACTCGTCGTTAAACCGGTATTGTGTTATCACCGTAAAAGCCCGATCGCTCATATAATAAAAAAGATTAATTGTTCTAAAGGTTTCATCCTTTGCTAACGGTAGTAAATTACCGGGAAGCGCTGTCATCATCTGAAAAGGGATTGCATTCGTTGCGTAAAACCCATTTGCTTCTATAATATACTTTGTGGATTTAAAAGAATTTATGGAAGCAAAAAAATTCAAACTGTAAATCTGAAAATCGAGGTTACTTGTCATTTTGGATTTATTGCTGAAAACCGCTTTACCGGCTAAGGTAAAATACGATTTGCCCATTGATGTTCTTCTTCTGAAATATCCGTCTTCTATAAATTTCCTGAAATCCAATTTAAAATCGGCCGAAAGAGTTACGATTTTTCCTTCGAATATTTTCTTACTCGGGTCATAAAATTTATCTTTATTAAAAAACGAATATTCGGAATTTACTCTGGTATTCTTGTCTGTTCTGTTGCTTATTCCAAAACCAAAATTGAGAACAGGTAATACCGGTGCGGTGATATTAAATTTAAATCCGTTTGAGTAGTAATAATCACGGAATTCGTAATGAGCAAAAAGCGAAGTTAATGTTGAAAGAAAATTTCCGTAATCATCGGAATGTTCAAACAATACATTTAAATTATCAAATACGGAAAGAGTAAGTTTTGTTGTTCTATATTTACCGAATAAATATCTGCTCCAAAGAGACCCTTTCCATTTTTTATCCGAAAAACCGTAGTTAAAATCTAAATTAAATTTTAATCGTTTCTCTTCAAAATCGTCATAATAAAGCCCACCGTTGAGTGTATGTCCTTCAACTTTATTAAAACGATACAAACTCATTGTGCCTACTGTGGAAAATTTTTCACTTAACCGGATTCTTGTAGAAAGCCAGGTAAACCTATCGGCAAAGGTTAACGGAATGGCTTCAAGGCTGTCAATTCGTTTATAAGCCGAGATTTCTTCCGGGGAATTCGGGATTTTTTGATTTTTTTCCCAATATGTTTTATCAACCTTATCGGCTTCCGGCAAAATTTTGAGTATTGTCATATCAAAAAAATCATCGTTAATTGTAGGGTTAATTTCATAATCGTACAAAACAGATTCGATATCGAAAGCAAATTTTGCCATTCCAAGTACATTTCCCTTAACAAACAGACGATAGTCAATCGGCATATAAATCGAATCGGCATAAGGTAAATATTGTTGCACAATATTTACTTTGGAAAAAATTCCACCCGGATTTGCGGCATCGTTAAGATTTATATCAAGTTTTATTAAGTTAAATGTTTTATCGGTAATAAACAGATAACCGTAAAACCCCGGATTCGATTTATAATCCGGTTCAAATTTTATTTTGAAAACGGCGCTGTTATCAATAGCAATTGTATCTTCTATATAATAGTAATAAAAATCTAAAGCATCATCGGCAATAGGGCTAACCAGGTAACGTCCAAAAAATTGAATGTCTTCGGCATAAAAATTTTGTATAATTCTTCCACCGGTAAGCATGTTAATTGACGATGGAAAATTCGAGGTTTGTTTTCGGGCTGTTATTTCTTCTTTGTAATTATCCGGTTTTTTATAAACACCAATGCTTTCGTTTTCAAGTATTCCCGTTATTTTTAACTTTGCAGTATCCCTTATTCCCAAGCTCAGTCCGGCTCTTTTCGCCTTAACGGAAATATCCTGTGTTGTTTTTACAATCCCTTTTGTATATGCCTTAAATTTATAAGACAAAAGTTTTTCGTTCCTTTTTTGTTTTGTTTTAATGGTCTTTCGTATTATTGCCAATGCAGGATTTTCTCCGGGTAAAACCGTTATTTCATCAAGCCTAACCGATGTTCTAAGTAATTTAAAATTAATAGGAATATCTGTGGTTAAGTTTAACGAAACCGTGTCGGACTTATATCCGATAAACGATGCTATTAATTTATGTTTCCCTTTGGGCAATCTTAAAATATATTCACCCTTTTCGTTCGAAGACGTACCGAGCGTAGTTCCTTTTACTCTTATATTTGCAAATGCCAATGCTTGTTTACTAATTCTATCGGTAACCGTTCCGGTTATTAAAAACGTTTTGGCAAAAAGCAGTGCAGGTAAAAAGAATAAGCAAATGAAAAATCTTGTTTTCACAATGATAGTTGTTGTTATAATTGATAATGAAATATAAATAATGTTTCATAAAAAGAGTCATATAAGGATAAAAAAATCTTTCTTCTTTTTCTATATTTGAATTAATATCCTATCTTTAGATATTAAAAAATAACGGAGTAATTATGACAAACGAATTGATATTGGAAAAACAACAACAAGCTATTGAAATACTAAACGAAAAGAATATTGATATGTGGCTTACTTTTGTGCGAGAAACAGGAAACATTAAAGACCCGATGATGGATATGATTGTCGGTACCGGTGCGACGTGGCATTCTGCATTTATAATTACCAAAACGGGTGAAACAATCGCAATAATCGGCTCACTTGAAGAAGCAAATATGAAAACTGTAGGCACATACAAAAAAATTATTCCTTATCTGAAATCCGTTAGGGAAGAATTGGTAAAAACCCTTACCGACATTGATCCTAAAACGATTGCAATAAATTATTCCCGTAATTCCAGTCTGGCAGACGGTTTAACACACGGTGTATATTTGGAATTAGTTGATATATTAAAAGGAACCCCTTACCCCGATAGATTTGTTTCGTCGGAAGAGATTGTTGCCGCATTGAGAGGCAGAAAATCCGAAACCGAAATTAATTTGGTGAAAGAGGCAATCAGAGAAACTCTAATTATTTTTGACCAAGTAACGGATTTTATTGAACCGGGCAAAACCGAAAAAGATGTGGCCGACTTTGTAAAAAACATTTGTAACAAGAAAGGCTTCGATTTAGCTTGGGATGAAGAACACTGTCCGGCAGTGTTTACAGGCCCCGATACGGCAGGGGCTCATTCAGGGCCCACCGATAAAAAAATAGAACGCGGACATGTAATTAATATGGACTTCGGTATAAAGTTAAACGGCTATTGTTCCGATTTGCAAAGAACTTGGTATGTACTTAAAGAGGGAGAAACAGAGCCGCCCGCGGAAGTGATGCGCGGATTTAATGTTATTGTGGAGTCTATTCAAAGAGCCTTTGATGCAATTAAACCGGGCAAAAAGGGTTGGGAAATTGATGAAGTTGCACGCAGTTACATAGTGGAAAACGGTTACGAAGAATATCCTCACGGGCTCGGGCATCAGGTTGGACGTGTTGCCCATGACGGCGGAGCATTATTGGGTCCGCGCTGGGAGCGTTACGGAAATATTCCCTATTTGGAAATTGAAGAGAACAATATTTTTACACTTGAACCACGTTTACCTATTAAGGACTACGGAATTGCCACAATAGAAGAAATTATTGTAGTAAGAAAAGACGGTGCGGAATTTTTATCTAACCCGCAAAAAGAGATTATTATTATAAATAAATAATATTTTAATTTGAATAAGAATTTAAAATAAAAAAAACGGCTGTTTTTAACAGCCGTTTTTACTATCAAAAATCTTAATCTTCCAACACCGCTAAAATATCTCCGCGTTGAATAATTTTATATTCATCATCACCAACGGTAATATCTTCACCGCCATATTTTGCAAAAAGAATTTTATCACCTACTTTGATATGGTCTTGCAAATCCTCATCGGTACCTACTGCAATAACCGTTCCCATACGTGGTTTTTCTTTTGCCGTATCCGGAATAATAATACCTGATGCTGTTTTTTCTTCTTCAACAGCTACTTCAACAAGTACTCTGTCATCTAATGGTTTTACTTTCATCACTAACTCCCTATTTTATGTTTAACATTCTATTAATTTTTGCTTTATCAAATCCAACAATCGGTCTGTTTGCTATCAAAATTACGGGTACACCTTGTTGCCCCGTACGCCTTTGCATATCCATGGCTGCACGGTGATCTCTGGAAACATCCACATCCGTAAACTTTATTTTCTTTTCCCGAAAATATCTTTTAGCAAGATTACAATATCTGCAAGTCGGGGTTGTAAATATAATAACTTTTGGTTGAGTTTTCTGCTCCATAAATAAAAAAATCTCCCTTATTTAGAATAATTTTAATATAATTTGATGAATAACAGTTTAAAAGGTTTCACAAATTTTAAATGATTTTAATATAAACGGAGTTGTTTTTTTCTGTTTTTTTAAATCCGAGATGCTCCAAGTATTTTTTGTGAACTTCAATTTCAGTTTTGGTAATTAATTTCTCGTACCCTTCTTTTTTAAGATATTTAACTTCTGTGTTATAAAGATATTCTCCTGATTTCATATCTCTGTAATCCGGTATTACATAATCCAATTCAATCATAATTTCTTTATCCGAAATCTTTTTGTAAATAAAAAGACCTACGGGGCGTAAATCTCTTAAAAGAAAAAACGATTCAGCTTCTTCAATTGTTTTTCTGCTAAACCCGGGAAAATATTTTTTAATATCATCCCAATAAAAATCCAAAAACATAATTAAATATTTGTGCTTATTATCTTGTACGGAAACCATTTGAAAAAGCTCTTTGGTTTTGTACATCTTATACAGATAGTAAACATCAATAAGTGCAATATAGCCGTTTAAAACAAAGACGGGAAAAGCACCTATTATTAATCCGTACATCGAAAAAATAAAAGCGCCGGCAAGGTTTAATTTTCGTAACAGCCGTATGTTTTTCATAGAAAGGGAAAGAGCAACAAGTACAGAACCCGTATAACCGATTATTTCATATAGTGTATTCATTGATAATTTTGAAATGTATTATTAATTAAAATCTTGTAATCTGAAAATAAGTTTGTCAAAATCCGAATCCTCAATTTTTTCAATTAATTTTTGTTTTTTATTATAGGAAGGTTGACAGTTTATATAAATATCCAATTGGTATCGCAAAGCGATCGTATGTTTTCGTTCGTCGGGAGATTTTTCCGCATTTTCAAAAAAAGGAATTGCTTCTTTTTTATAACCGCGATGAAAAAGAGCAATGCCTTGC
>Ga0256913_10002096_pt1 | contig 10161 bp, 9 predicted proteins | sample Axial_MatmetaG_FD_185970 | JGI IMG/M metagenome (GOLD analysis project Ga0256913, IMG submission 185970) | Deep-sea worm associated microbial mat communities from Axial Seamount, Juan de Fuca Ridge, Pacific Ocean - Axial_Mat | ecosystem: Environmental > Aquatic > Marine > Oceanic > Microbial...
AAAATCTCCTGTCTGTTCCATTTTCAGAGGTTTGTCGAGGGAGACATTGGTCAGTGAATAAATGGTGGAGATAGCTTTTTCTTTGTTCAGAGCCACTTCATTGCGCATCAGGTCAACTTCATTAATGCCAGTGTTAATTTTCAACAAGGCCGACTCGGGAGCACGTCCGTTGTCAACTTTCATAGTAACTAATTCCCTGACCTTTTCCAATGATACTTTCTTCTTCTCCAGGGCCTTTTGCAAAGCATCCATATATTGCAGATTCGCATTAGAACTGACGATGATCGCTTCATTTTTCAACAAGTCAATTTCTTTCTTTACTTCTGCAGACTGGTACATCATCTTGGCTTTTGAAGCCATGGTATAAATAGACTTTACAAATACCGGCATCGAAATAGCGGCTCCGGCCCTGAGAATATTCTGGCTGAACGGTTGCGGGATGGTCGGATCTTTGATCATCTGAAACAGATCGTTAGGAGCAACAGGAAGCATTCCTGAAGGTGTTGTCGCATAATCATAACTTCCAAAAACATCCAATTTTGGAAACAGTTTGCTGTTGGCCATGCTCTTTCCCAGCAAAGCCCGCTCAAGCAGGATATCACTGCTTTTAATGTGCGGATTGAGTTTTAACGAATCGAATAACATTGTTATGTTTGTAATATCCTGTGCTTGTAACATGAGAGGAAAGAGCAGGATAATCAAAATCTTCTGACGTATTTTATTCATCTCCTTAAATTGTTAATTAAAGTTGTTGGCTGTGGAATAATTTGAAATAAGTAAACGCTCACTCAACAACTAATTAAAAAAATTATTTCTTAATCAATATTTTAAGAATCAATTCATACATTCTTTTACAAAAATTTATACGTTCAAAGCTATCCTTATTCAGGATTAACTCAATATTCAAAGTTATAGGAATACCCATGTATAATGAGGAAAAATCTTCTACAGAAATGGTTTCATCCCATATCCCCATAGCAATTCCGTCAGATATAATTTTGCCTGCGAGTTGTTTTTGATTGTTAAAAATAAAATTTAGTTTAGTAATCAGTTCGCTGTCGTTTTCATAGGAAGCTTCTGAAAAAAGAAGGATCGTAATTCCTTTGTTCTCTATTAGATAGGAGACAGTTCTGCATAGATATTTGTAAAGTCTGTCTGCAGGAGGCGTGTGCTCAAGGGAGATTTGGCGCAGGCTTTCAATCAGATTGTTTACCACGTCATCCATGATAGAAAGTATAATCTCTTTTTTGGAACGGAAGTGCCTGAAAATGCTTCCCTCGCTGATGCCAACTTCCCTGGCAATATTCTTGGTTGATAAATTTTTTAATCCATCCCTGAAAATAATGGTCAATACTGCCGCTTTGATTTCTTCTTGTCTGATATCTGTTGTCTTTCGTATCATAACATAAGTAAGTAATTACTTGCAAAGATAAATGAAATATTTTAAAAGTCAAGAATTTTTTAGAAATATTTTTCTGTATAATCTTTGATGATTATTTATACAGAATTATGAATTTTAAACGTTCTTTACAAAAAAATCAATTTATTTTATTATGAAATCTATATGGATCATTACAATGCTGTGGCTGTTGGGCTCATGTGCACAGCCTTCCGGACATAACGAAAAACAAAAAGAAACGACAAAAAATTCAGGTCATTCCCTGATCCCAAAAGAAGGAATTGTTCATAAACACGTTCAATGTCAGGCTGACACAACATATAGTTATGCATTATATCTGCCTTCAACTTATTCGGATCAGGTAAAAGAAGGTAAAATGTTTCCTGTTATATTCTTTTTTGACGCACACAAGAGGGGCGATTTTCCGGTAGAAGATTATGCTCCATTAGCAGAAGAGTATGGATTTATTATAGCCGGTTCCAATAATTCCGGTAACGGGCAAAAACAGGAACAGTCCGACAAGGCAGTATCCATGATGTTCAAAGATGTGAAGCACAGATTTAAGGTGAATCCCGACAGGATGACAGCTTCAGGTTTTTCGGGAGGGGCAAGGGTTGCTGCAGGTATTGCCCTGTTCCGCAAAGAGCATGTGGAAACGGTCATTGGTTGTGCGGCAGGATTTCCGCAAGTCAGTGTGGGGTATAATGCCGACTTCAGCTATCTCGGTATTGTTGGTGATAAAGATTTCAATTATCTGGAATTGAAAAACCTGGACAAAACATTGAATGGAACTCCGATAAAGCATTTTGTTCTGATATATGACGGCAAACACGATTGGCCGCCAAAAGAAGTGATGCGGGAAAGTTTTGAATTTTTACAGTTTGAAGCCATGAGGAAAAAGCCGGAGCTAAGAGATCCGGCTTTGATCGAAGCGTTTCTCAAGCGTAATGACAGCCTGAGAACTGTGGCGAAAAAGAATGGCGATGTAGCTTTGCTTGAGCAAACCGACCGTAAAGTGATGTTTTTTCTGAGTCGGCTGGCTCCGGTGAAAACATACAGGCAGGAACTTGACAGCCTGAAAGAAACTGCTGCTTATGCTGCCTGGCAAAAGAAGACAGAGGAAACGGATACTTATGAACAGAATCAGAAAAAAATCTTCGTTTCGGCCATGCAGTCCAAAGACCTGAAATGGTGGAAGAAGCAAATTGATGAGTTAAAGCGCAAACCTGACCTGGTTAATCAGAGGCTGATGAATTTTATCAGTCTGGCTTCGTATATGTATGCCAGTAATGCACTGAAAAGTGCTCAGGTGGAAGGCGTTGAAAAATATCTAACCATTTATGAAGAGGTGGATCCTGAAAATCCGGAGGTTTATTATCTGACGGCTACTTTCTTGGCCAGGGTACATCGCCAGGACGAAGTGCTGGATAAGCTGCAACAATGTGCAGATCACGGATTTGCCGAGTATGAAAGGATGATAAACAGCAAGGATTTTGCTTCATTTGCTCAAGACCCTAAGTTCCTGCAAATACTGAATCAGGTAAAAGAAAATTCAGACAAATAAATACAATATCCTTGCTGTGAAAAATCAGTATAAAATTTCAGGTTAACGCACAAAAACTTTTTGCACGGTTATGATTCTGTTACCTTCCGTTATCCGTACAAAATAAATACCCGTGCTCTTTACGAAAATTTTGTTTTCTCCGGTAACAAGGTTGTTCCGGTAAATAATTCGTCCGAAATCATCAAAAACAAATAATTCCCCTTTAATGTTCTGAGGGTTCATTACTTTAATGGTTTTTCCGGCCGGGAATATTTGAAAATGGGTATTTTCCGGTTGTTGTTCGTCAACAGCTGTAGTATTTAGTGTCCTTGTAAAAGTTTCAATAAGGTCTCCGTTGTTATCCGTTGCCGTAAAAGTCAGCGTATCATCGGCAATATCAATCCGGCAATAGTGGTAAGTCTTATCAACAATCACAATACTGTCGGCATTCGGATTGGGATTATATAAAGGGGCACCCCCGCCTCCCGCAGTAATATGATCGATATTATTCACAACGGCACGGGCGTAATAGTGGTTGTGTCCTGTCAGTACAAATTGCACACCGTAAGTTTCGCAAAGTGGCTGAATTAGTTGTTGTACTTGTGTGTTGTTGGCATGTCCGCCGCCGGCAGACCAGCCTGGTTCGTGAAGCACCATAAATTTCCAAGGCTTATTACTGGAGGCCAGATCGTTTACCAGCCATTCATATTGCGGACTCCCTTCGTAGTAACTCGTGAACTGATCCATAACCGTAAAATGTGCCGGGCCATAATCAAAAGAGTAATAGTATCTGGACGAGGCAAACATAGGGTAGGGGAAATATTTTTTAAATAAAGCACCTTGTCCTTCATGATTACCTACGGCAGCAAGATATGGTAATTCAGCCATCATTTGCCGGATATATTCGTAATCGGCACTGAAAAACTGTTCCTGCCAGTCGTTTTCATTGTCGCCGTCTGCCACCAGGTCGCCCGTTGAAATAATAAAAGTTTGCGACTCGGGAGACAATTCAACTTCCTGTACTACCTGTTCGGCTACACTGTTGTGTGCCGAGGGATTACTTCTGGTATCTCCGTAAACATAAAAGCTGAGATTAGTCTGGTTGTCGGGAGCTCCGGCATAGAAATTACCTGTTTTAACACTCGTCGTCTCATAACTAACCCGATAATAATATTTTGTACCGGGTTCCAGATTTTCAAGCATTATTTTGTGCTGGTGGTCTTCATTGTATTCAACTGTTGTTTCGGAACCAATGGCATAAGTAGTATCAGTACCCCATTCAAACTGACAAACGCGGGTGCTGTCCATTTGCCAGAGAACCAGCATTTCAGTGTTTTCAGCTGTGTAAAGTAGATAAGGTTCTTTTTTAAAGAAATGCAGATCCGAAAATTCCATACGCAGGTCGAAACTGATATCGGAACTGGTTTCGGATCTCTGGTGAATCTCCACTGCAATGGTGTTTACACCAGACTGAAGCATCGAAGAAGGTACCTGGTAATTATTAAATATATCTTCTGCATCGCCTGAAATAGTATGAGCCGCCAGTGTCAGGTAAGTAATTGTTCCCGAAGGCATGTTGGAACGAAATGCTTCTGTTCCGTTGATATAAACAACGGCACCATCGTCACGAACGATACCAATGGTTATTGCCGGTTTTTCATCCGGATCTGTTACGTTAAATGTTTTTCTGAAATAATATGTAATGTATTTATGGCTGGGATCACCACCATAACTCAATACCGTTGCCTCATCCCCGTCTCCATAACCTAATTGGGCATGGCCTGATTCCCAACTGTTATCGTTAAAGCCGGGTTGCTGCCAGGCTGTTCCCTGGTTTGAACCGTCATCGAGGTATTTCCAAACTGAGCCTTCTTCAATAAGTTGCGCAAAAGTAGTTTGTAGTAAGAAGGCAAACAGTAAAGCAAAAAATGTTTGTTTCATGTCTATAAGATTTAGTTAAACAATAAAAAATTTGTGTTGGGAAATTACCTTGTTAATAATATTAACGCAAATATCATAAATTTGTTTTTAAAGATAGGGAATTGTATATAAAGGCTGCCCGGGTAACCTGTAGATGATTTAATATCATGTATTTATAATTATTATGACAGGTATTGTAAACACTGCATTTAAACGGAGAATGGCAGGTCGTATGCTCCCGAAAAAATCATGATGAAACAGTGGAGTAGTGACAGGCCTGACAAAGAACGGGGATTAAAATATCCCGCCGTAAATCATTCCTGTAAGGGTGGCCATCACTACTACCAGTCCCACATAAACCAAAGTCTTTTGTGTGCCAATCACACTGCGGATGACCAGCATATTTGGTAATGACAACGATGGCCCTGCCAGCAGAAGTGCCAGTGCCGGACCTTTGCCCATTCCGGCTGCGAGTAAACCTTGCAGGATAGGTACTTCCGTCAGAGTGGCGAAGTACATGAACGCGCCGACAATGGAAGCGAAAAAGTTGGAAAAGAGTGAATTTCCTCCCACAAGTCCGCTAATCCATGTTTCAGGTATGATGCCGGTAATTTGTGTGCCGTCGTGGGTTGAGCCGAGAAGAAATCCGGCAACCATCACCCCCAGGGCCAGCAAGGGCATGATCTGTTTGGTGAAGTCCCAGGTCGAAAGTGTCCACTCTTTGTTCTCTCCACCGTCCAGCAATGTCATCACACTCAGCGAAACGATGCCAACCATCATCGGCACCATAGGGTTCGCCGTCAAAAAGCTGCTAGCTGCTGTTACTGATGCACCGGTCAATACCCACCACCATTTTATTTTCAGAATACGAATAAGCGAATAGACAAGCAAAATCCCGAAAAAAGATGTAATCTGCCATTTATGGATCCATATCCAGAATAACAGCCCATTGCCTGTATCTGGTTTGCCCCAATTGGCAAACACAAGAATGAACACAAGTGTAAAAAAATGAAATGCCGTTTGCCAAAGCGGTCTTTTTTCGGGAGGAACTTTAAAATTTAATTGTTCGGCAGTCTTTGCTTGCTCCTCTTTCCGGTAGATCAATGACATGGTAAGTCCGATCACAACGCTAAAGAGAACAGCGCCAATTACACGGGCCACACCCATTTCAAATCCCAGGATATTGGCGGTTAAGATGATGGCCAGGATATTAATGGCCGGACCTGAATACAAAAAGGCAATGGCGGGCCCTAATCCCGCACCCCGCTTGTGAATACTTGAGAACAATGGCAGTATGGTGCATGAACAAACGGCAAGAATAGTTCCCGAAACTGCTGCTACTGTATAAGCCACCCATTTTTTAGCCTGTGCTCCGAAATATCTCAGAACGGATCCCTGGCTGACAAAAACGGAGATAACCCCGGCAATGAAAAAGGCCGGTAGCAAACAAAGAATAACATGTTCGCGAGCATACCAGCGTGTTAAATCCAATGTTGCCTCAACAGCTTCCTGAAACCGCAGATTTTCCAGCGGCATAAAATAAGCCAGTAGAAAAAAGAAAATAATCCAGAATAATATTTTCAGTTCATTTTTCCATTCCATAAGAGAGAGGTTCTTTTCGCCGGGATTTTATCAGTTGTTGTCAGCCAGTAATTTAATCAGCTCTTTTTTAGAAGGAACACGGCCGCTTACTAATACTTTCTCGTCCACAACAAGGGCCGGAGTGTGCATCACTCCGTATTCCATAATCCGCATGATATCTTCTTCTTTGGTGATTGTAGCTTTGATGCCAAGTTCTTGAACGGCTTCGTTTGTGTTCTTTTCCAGGGCTTTGCAATTGGGACAGCCTGTTCCTAATACTTTTATTTTCATGATATAATTTATTTTATTCGTAATTCGTAAAACAACGAACAAAGCTATAAATTATTTTTAATTTTCAGGGTTCTCCCGAATAAAAAAGAGGGAAAATTTTAAAAGAGGCGGCCAGGTAAGCCTATATTTATCTGTTTTTTGAGATTGCTTTTTTATATACGGTTTCCATCAGGTAAGAAACAGCAATTATAGATAACCCGATAATGGTTCCGTTTAAATTTGTGTCGAACTGTTGTAACATCAATATAATCAATGCAGTGAAACACAAAACAGCACCTGCCAGGGAAATCCATTTTGATGATTTGGTTTCTTTGGCCAACTTGTAATTGGCCATGTTGACGACGGCAAATATTAATAGGAAACCGGCTTCATCTGACATTGGCATTTTTTTATCATATTTGTATCAGTATATGATGAGTACAACCTTATTATTTGGCCTTATCCTGTTTGCAGGATTTATTGGGGGAGAATTAGCCAAACTAGTTGGTCTGCCAAAGGTTACGGGCTACATCCTGGCTGGTATTTTTTTAAATCCCGGTTCTTTTGGAGTAATTCCGGTCGAGTTCACTGACAATACCAATGTGCTGACCAATATGGCCCTTTCGTTTATCACCTTTTCTGTGGGCGGTTCTTTATTGTTTCCTAAACTCAGGGAAATGGGAAAAGAAATTCTTTACATTACATTGCTGGAAGCGGAATTGGCTTTTTTAATCACGGCAGGAGGCTTGCTGGTATTTTTCTATTTTATGAACCCGTTTTCCGGTAATTCATTTATTGGTTTGTTTCTTCCGGTAGCATTGTTGCTGGGGTCACTGGCTTCTCCGACAGATCCTTCAGCTACCCTGGCCGTCAAAACGGAATTTAAAGCCAAAGGACCAGTGATGTCTACTATCATGGGGGTAGCTGCGTTTGATGATGTTCTGGGAATTGTGAATTATAGCCTTGCTACTGCTGTTGCGGTGGCATTAATAAGCCAGGAACCTGTAGTTTTCTCCACGGTTATGCAACCGTTTTTGTCGATTGTGGGAGGAGTGGTTCTAGGCATAGGATTTGGCATGCTATTGAATTTTATTACAGGACTGGTAAAAAGGGAAGAGGACGGAGTGTTGCTCGTCATCCTGGCGGGTATTTTGTTCATGACTTTCGGTGTGGCTGGTTATTTAAATATAGATGAACTGCTTGCCACAATGACAGTAGGCGTTGTAGTTGTTAATTTTAACCCACGACAGGAGGCCATTTTCAGAGTACTTGAACGATATACGGATGAGATTATTTTTACTTTATTCTTTACAATTAGCGGGCTGAAACTTAACTTTGATTCGCTTGGTTCAGTGTATTGGCTGGTACTGGCATTCATCATTTTTCGTTTTGCAGGAAAAGCTTTGGGTGTTTTCGGAGGTGGATTGCTGGCGCATTCACCCAGGGTTATAAGGAGGTATGTGTCCGGGGGATTGCTGCCACAGGGGGGTATTGTCGTGGGACTTGCCTTGATGTTACACCAAACCCCGATTTTTTCAGAATTCTCCGATTTAGTTCTGAATGTTGTTCTTGGGGCTACAATTATTCATGAATTACTGGGACCGGTTGCTGCCAAAATAAGCCTGAAGAAAGCAGGGGAGATCGATGTTTAAATTACTCATCTGCTTCAAAAAATAATCTGCCAAACAAGGTCTTAGCCTCCTCCCAGTTTTTCCTGTTAAGGCAATATTTAATTTTTGGTGCCTCAATTTCTCCCTGTATCAATCCGGCTTCTTTAAGCTCTTTCAGATGCTGCGAGAGTGTGGATTTGGCAATTGGTAAAACTTCACTCAAATCACCGCTGTAACAACAGGATTGTTTTGCCAGGAGATTAAGAATATACATCCTGATCGGATGTCCCATGGCTTTTGCATAACGGGCAAATTTAACTTGTTCTTCACTTAAATATTCTGAGTTTGCCATACATTCGTTAATTCACGAACAAAGTTACTAAATATTCCGTCCGTTTTTTTTGTTCTGTTAGTCAGACTTCATCCAGTTTTTTTCAACCTTCATTTCACTCCGGATGCAGCGGTTACAAACTATAATTTTAATATATAAAACGGTATTTTTCTTCCATAACAAAGTTACGGCGTTATTTTGCACTCAGATCATCCGCTGTTTCAACCCCATAAAAAAACCTGTGTGATAAATTCGCACAGGTTTTTCCTTCTCGCGGTGCGGAATATTTATTCCAGGTATAGCGATTTCAATTTTTCGCGGTCAACACCCAACAGCTCCAGGTAGGCATCCATGCCGCCGTATTGGTTGTCAATAGTTTCAAATGCCGTTTCAATGTATTCGCGTTTAACGACCAGTGCGGGGCGAAGCAACTCGCCGTTAAGGCCCATTGAGTTAACATATTCGATCGTTGCCGCTATCATACTCTCATTATATTCGTTGGAGCTCATATAATCTTCCATAATCGTTTCTCTGTCAACACCCAGAGCAGAAAGGAATAAGGCTGTGGCATATCCGGCTCTGTCCTTACCTGCTGTGCAGTGGAATATCACTCGTTTACCGTTCTCCAGTTGGTGTAAAAACTCAGAGAACTCTTCCTGTGCATCTGTGACGAATACGCGGTTGGCATGAATTAAAAGTGTATCAAAAGCTTCGTGGTCATTTGTGAATAACCAGGTAGTCATCTGATCCCTGCTGTATGATCCCTGCTCGACAGGAATGTTTAGTACATCAATTCCATCAGGAATATTATCAGGGTTCTCATCGAGTTCTTCATCATAACGGAAGTCTATCAGCATATTAAAATGCATGTTAGCCATAAATTGTTTGTCGTCATCTGTAAGCGCACTCAGCTCGCCGGAGCGGAAAACCATACCCCATTTAACACTTTTTCCGTCATCAGTGATGAAACCACCGAGATCACGGAAGTTCTTTTGTCCTTCAATGGCCACACCGGTTGAGGATACTGTTGCTTTTTCCTTGTCATCCAGTATAACCTCAAAATAATACCTCTGATGTGGGTCTAAGCCGGTGATTTCAACGGAGGCTTCCGAAGTTTCGGCTACGGTTACATTCATGTCAATTGAACCTGGGTCGGTTCCCATATATATCTTCCAGTGACCCTGTTTTGAGAAGCTAATGGTACAACTTGTGGCAGCAGCCCTGCTGGCATCATCTGCATCACGGGTTATTGTTACATATTGCTGAATATTGCTTTTCTGCGGGCCGGCATCCGGCTGGTCGTCGTCTTTGTTGCATGATATAAATGAAATGACCAGTATGGCCAGAACAATTCCTTGGATTAATTTCTTCATAATAAACTTATTAAATTTGTTAGTTAAATTAAATATCCCGTCTGGGTCGGGGCATTTGACCGGCAAAGATAAAAAAACTGTAATATAGTTGTGAATTTCTAACAGAACCAGGGAGTATCGGCTTCAGCTATCAT
>Ga0256913_10002097_pt1 | contig 10158 bp, 9 predicted proteins | sample Axial_MatmetaG_FD_185970 | JGI IMG/M metagenome (GOLD analysis project Ga0256913, IMG submission 185970) | Deep-sea worm associated microbial mat communities from Axial Seamount, Juan de Fuca Ridge, Pacific Ocean - Axial_Mat | ecosystem: Environmental > Aquatic > Marine > Oceanic > Microbial...
GTTGTTTTTTTACAAATGCCAGTTTGTTTTCATTCATCGCAAAATTGCTAGGAGCAACCAAAGCACAAGTGCTGCAACCGATACATCCTTCTGTATTAACTTTAAAATTCATATTTAATTATTTATTAATTACTTATTATTTTTTTCCAAATTGAATAAAACTCCTTACTGATACTGTCATCGGGGACAAATTCAACTATTGTTTTTCCGTGTACCATCGACTCAACCATTTTGGTAGTAAACGGCAACTGTCCAACCAGCGGGATGTTGTTTTGTTTTAAAAACGCGTCAACTTTCGCAGTTATTTCGGGGTTTAAATCGAACTTGTTAATGACCGCAAAAAGCGGAATATTAAACGTATTTACCAGTTCAATTAATCTTTTTGCATCATGCAGTCCCGAAAGTGTTGGTTCTATTACCAATAAAACCGCATCGGTTCCGGTAACCGACGCAATAGCCGAACAACCAATTCCGGGCGGGCCGTCGTTTATAATAAAATCGGCATTAATTTCGGCGGCAATTTCTCGTGCTTTTTTACGTACTTCGGTAACCAGTTTTCCCGAGTTCTCTTCGCCGGGGCCCATTTTCGCGTGAACGAGTTTACCAAAACGTGTTTCGGAAACAAACCAGTGGTTGTTGTTATTGTGTACCGACTCAATCGCATTTTCGGGGCATACCCGCTCGCACAACCGGCAACCTTCGCACTGAAACGGGTTGACCTCCAACTGTTCAACTGCATTCGGGTGAATGGCATCGAAATGACAATGCTCGGCACACAGACCGCAGTTGGTACAAACATCGGGGTCGATTACCGCCACCGTGCCGCTGTCGAAATCGTACCGTTCTTTTATTTTAGGATTAAAAATAAGGTGCAAATCGGCGGCATCAACATCGTTGTCGCAGAAAACTGCGTTTTGTACAACCGATGCAATGGCTGCTGCCACACTGGTTTTGCCGGCTCCACCTTTACCGCTTAATATTGTTATCTCTCTCATTGTAAAGATGGTTTTGTTAATAATTTTTCTACTATTGACCGGTAGGTTGCTTCAATTTCTTTGGGGATATTTTTAAGAATATCGCCCGCAGCATAGTTTGCCGCGTACTCTTTTGTAAACGGAATTTTTCCCAGTAGTTCAATGTTGTTCTCTTTCAGAAAATCGTAAACCTCGTTCGAGCCCAAACCGGCCTTGTTTACAACAACACCAAAAGGCTTTTCAATGTCTTTTAAAAGTTCTACGGTAATTTTCAGGTCGTGCAATCCAAACGGGGTAGGTTCGGTTACCAGAATAATATAATCGGCATCCGAAACGGTCTCAACAACCGGGCAACTTGTTCCGGGCGGTGCATCGTAAATGGTTACTTTGCTTTTTTGCGAAACCTCTTTTTTTACCTCTTTAATAAGCATTGTTTGCATTGCCGAACCAATTTCCAGCCTGCCTTCGGTTAATCCTTTGCCTTCTCCTGTATCGAAATGTGATATCACTCCGAGCGGTTGCGGATATTCGGTAATTGCACCATATTCGCAGGCAACAATGCACGCACCACACGAGTGGCACAAGTCGTTACTTATTTCAGAAAATTGGAGATTTTTAATTACTGTGATGGCGTTAAACTCGCACCATTCAACACATTTTTTACAAAATGTACACGCATCCACATCAATTTTCGGAATTAACTGATGTACATCTTTTTGTGAAATAAGTGGTGGGTTACCAAAAAATATTGCATCGTTTGGTTCCTCCACGTCACAATCAACCAACTGCACATCCTTTTCGTAATACTTCCCGAAAATGTTGTACAGATTTACCGAAACAGTTGTTTTTCCTGTCCCTCCTTTTCCGCTTGCAACTGCAATCTTCATATTTTTTGTGTAATTTGTTTTTGGTTATAATCGGATTTTGCTGAAGTTGTGGTTGCAAAATGCTTTACCATTTTTAATGACTGCAAAGATTATCTCCTGTATTTAATTTGTCGCTCAGGTAGTTTTCGACCAACTCGGCAGCAGTGCCGCGTGCAACACCCAAATAAACCTCAATGTTATTTTGAGCAAACAGTTGCTGGGCTTTCTGTCCCATTCCTCCTGCAATAATTACCTCAACGTTTTCGCCTGCTAAAAAGCGTGGATAAACTCCCGGCTGATGAATTGGCGGGGTAACCATCTCTTCGTTAATAACCTTATTGTCTTTGGTTTCTACAATTGCAAATTTTTCGCAATGGCCAAAATGTGCAGTTATTTCACCATTTAAAATTGGAATAGCAAATTTCATTCGATTAAATTTTTATTTATATTTTATTTCCCGATATATATTTTTAAAGAGAAATTGTTTACAGAATTTATGGAATTCACAAATTGAACATCTCTTTTTCTCAGGACATTCTTAATGTTCGTTTCATAAAATTATCTGTTTTGTAAATTATTTTTTTGATTCATATGGGTCCCATACAACTAAAAGTAAAGCACCTTCTTCTGATATGAAAGGGCCGTGTTCTTCGTGCGCTGAAATTAACTGGTACGAACCGGCAGAATATTTTTTCCCTCCGCTCGAATAAGAACCTTTTAAAACAAAATGCTGTTCTGTTGTAATGTGCGAATGTGGTGTCATGCTAAATCCTTTCGGAAATTTGAGCAACATTGTTTTGGCACTGTTTTCGTCGCGTAAAACTTTTCGAAGCGTTCCTTTCGGATAATTGTCCGCTTGTTCCCAGCCGGCATCATCAAATACATTCATTAAATTTTTCATAATAAATCCTCCATATTTTAACGAAATTAATACTAGAACCCACTTGTAAATAAAGTTGTTTTATTTTTTATTTAACAACTCTTCGCGAACCATTGTATGCCCGCATTCGGGACATTTTAACGTGGTGCATTTTACTCCGCTTTGGTGTGGTGTTTTTGCCCCGCATTTAGCGCAAACACAAAATCCGCCAACTCCAAAAGCTCCGCCTTTGTTGCGTCCACGACCACCGCCTTGTCCTAATCCGCGACCCTGTCCCATATTTCTTCCTTCTCCTGAACCTCTCATTTTCGTTTCATTTTAAATTGAAAGACAGAACACCTTATAATTACGGAATTCTGCCTTTCAGGTTTTACTCTCCTTTTGTTTTTGAAAGTTGTTGTTCTAAAACCGCCAATTGATTTTTAAGAATGTCAATTTCGTTTTCAATCTGAGCTTTGTCGGAAATGTTTTGGGTATCGTTAAAATTCCGGTTTCCAAAACCGTGTCTGAACCCAAAGCCATAACCCATTCCACTGTTTCTGGCAAATCTTCTTTGGAATCCTCTTCCAAATCCACGTCCTTCGTTAAATCCAAAGTTTGCGCTATTCCGAAAATCGTTTTCGGCGCAAGCTCCCATTCTTCTACCCGTCATTGAACCTTGTCCCGCGGGTCCTGTTCTGTCAAATCCTGGCATCTTTTTTTGTTTTAAATTATTAACCTTTAACTTTATTAATAATATCCTGAACCGATTTATCACTCTCGGTGAACATCACCATTTGAATTTTAAATCGTTCAAGAAGTGCTTTTGCCTTGGGACCAAAATCGCCCGAAATTACTTTTGTAACTCCTTGCTCGGCAACAAATTCAACTGCTTTTGTTCCGGCCCCTCCTTTTGCTTCTTTGTTCTCGTTTTCAATAAACTCGGCGGTTTTCGTTTCGCTGTCGTAAATACAAAACCAACCTGCTCTTCCAAATCTTAAATCGAAATTCGATTTAAGATTGTCTCCTGTCGATGTAATAATAAATTTCATATGTTATCTATTTCTATTTTTCAATTTATACTAAATAAGCGCTAATTCGCATTTTATTTTTGCTGTTGTTAAATGTCAACGCTTATATTTATCAGTACAAATGTATGGACAAATATTTTTAAAAACAAATTTTAAACGAACAAATGTTTATATTAATTACATTTTTTAACATCCGATTGTGATTGTTTCTTTCATTTTACAATATACGTTAAATAAATATATTTTGTGAAATTATGTTTGTAATTATTACTTCGTTTGATAATAATTTGCAAAAGTTATTTTCAGGCAGAGTAGCAGTAGTAAAAATTAAATTGTTATTTTTACTCCAATCAAAAAAAACCTTGCCAATTGATAGACCGGTACATTTTTTCAAATTAAATGAACTGCCATATTTTTTAATATCTTTTGAAGAAGGATTTGATGTAATAATTTATGTATTTTACAATTGAATTTCACTAAACAAAAACTAACTAAAAATGAAAAAGCTTTTCTTCTTATTTATTATTCTTTCAAACGCTGCATTTGCGCAATACGAAGATTTTAAAATTGATGCGTTATTAACGCCCCGTTGCAAACCCGTGGTTATTAGTGTTGGAGGTAACGATGCCGATATTCCCGGTTATACCAACCGTGCCATTCAGATTGCTGTTGATGCGTTGCCTGCCGAAGGTGGGACAGTAAAACTAAACGAGGGGACTTTTTTAATTAAAGGTGCTGTAAGGCTAAAATCGAATGTGAAATTAATTGGCTCGGGCGATGCTACAATTTTAAAACGTGGCCAGGGATTTAAATCGAGAATGGCTGTCGATGCCGATTATGGCGAGATAATTTTAACAGTGGAAGATGCAACGGGTTTTGAGCCGGGAATGGATGTACAGGTGTGGGATGACCCGCAAAAATCGTGTTGGATGGTATCTATTGCAAAAATTACAGAAGTTAAAGGAAATACACTCTATATCGACAGGGGATTGATTGCCGATTACTGGGGGCGCAGAAACGGTTGGGTTTCGAATGCCGGTTCGGGTGTTTATGTTCGGGATGCCGAAAATGTATTTATTTCAAATTTTATGATTGATGGAAATAAAGAGAACACGGTAAAAGTTGATGGATGCAATAATGGTGGTATTGCGGTTTTTAAATCGAAAAATGTTACCATCGACAATGTGCATATCAAAGATTTTAACGGCGAAGGAATTTCCTGGCAAATTACCGAAGATGTTACCGTTCAGAATTGCGAAATAGAGGGGTGTGCAAATATGGGGATGCACCCCGGAACCGGTTCGCCAAAATCGAAAATATTAAACAACAACAGTCATAATAATGCAGTTGACGGAATGTATATTTGCTGGCGGGCGCACCACAGCATTGTTCGCGGAAATAAATTTCATCATAACGGACGATATGGAATTTGTAATGGTCATAAAGATTCGGATATAATTTTCGAAGACAATCATATTTATGAAAACGGAAGCGAGGGAATCAATTTCAGGAACGACAACTCAAAAAATTCTCCACATAACAATACGCTGATAAATAATATAATCGAAAACAACGGGCAGAAGGAACCTGCTTATGGAATCGGTATTTATAGCCTGTCGGAGAATATGATTATTAAAAACAACATTATTCGCGATACCAAAAACGGAACTCAAAAAGGTGGCATTTTTATTAGTAAAGATACGCCCGAAGTTACTATTGAAAGTAACGAAATGAGTGGCCATTCGGAAGGCGATATTATTAAAGAGAAATAAACTTAATCTATCTGATATGAAAAGCCATAATTTGACAATTTTAATTGCCCTTATTTTTACAATGATTATTACCGGTGCAAAAGCACAAAATTTTAATGAATACAAATATGAGGGCGACGAAGTAAATCCGCTTAAAAATGCGGTAAAAACAGAAATTCAGTTTAACGGTTATACAAACTACTGGCACGACACGTACACCAACTGGTACCGGTATGGCAACCTGTTTAAAATGGCTGTAGCCGATGTTGAAAAGACAATTCAGCAAAGCAAAGTTGATATTGCCGAAGATTTGGGAATGCCCGGTTTTATAATGCAGGATGGATTTATAACCGGATTGCTTTCCGCAAATTATACGGAACTAAATCAACCGTCTGCCGATGAACTGGCGAGCAAACTCAAAAAAGGAAATGTATTGGTTTTTGTCGACCCGGGTTCGGAGGTTGGTAAAAATCTGATTGAAAAACTGCCGCCAAATAAATGGCCGGAGATATTAAAAAGTCATCAGTACGGAGCAGTTGATTTAAAAAGGGCCGAAGCTTTTTATCTCGAAAACGGCGATGTAAAACTGTTTGTTATTAGCTCCGATGATAAAAATACACGCGATAAAATAAAAAGCCAGATTGAAAATACAAAAGAGATTGTTAAGAAATACGATTTTCATAAAGGTTGGTTTGGCGCATATACTCTACTGAACAGTGTAACCTGCACTCCCGGCCACCCCATTGAAGTGATGGGCGAGGGGATGAACGAAGGCTGCGACTGGTTTGTATTTGAAGGATATATGGATTTTATGTCGAAAGATGATATTGCCGGTTGGATTGACAAAGTGAAATTGCCGGTTGTAACCGACGTGGGTGCAACAAATTTATTCGGGTGTAAAAACTGGGACAATTTTCAGATTCAGCAAATGTACGACAAAGAGTCGTGGGTAAAAGAAGCCAAAAAAAGAGAGGGATATGTTTTCAGAAACGTGATGGATTTGGATGCCGACCCGTACACTTACGATGGTTATTTTGCTCAGGAAGGCAATAAATTTCAAATTGACAACGAGGATGTGCCGTTTGTATTAAAGACTGGAAAACTGGAAAATAACGCTCTGTCGAGTATGGTTTTGTTTCTGAACAAAGGGAAACAACTGACCCGGGAAAGTATGTGGGAAGCCATTTTAGACCGGCGCGAAGTGGGTGTAATTGCGCAAGGAAAAATGATGGGACCTGCAAATTTCAGAAATGCACTGCAAATGCTTTTGTTAGACCGGCAGTTTTTGGAAGAGTATTTTGGCGACAAAATTAATATAGAAACTTCTACCGATGGCTACGATTTACAGGTAACTCTGACGAACTCTTATTCGTATCCGGTTTCGGGCGATTTAAAACTGGTTTTACCGCCTGAGTTAAAATTAAGCGGGAATGTTCCGGGTGCTGTTAATTTACCCGCAGGAACTTCTTCTACGGTACATTATAAGTTATCGCCAACTGCTGCTGCAATGGATAATGCAAATTCGGTTGCCGTTCATTTTAACTGGAACGATAAAGAGAAGAGTACGCTTGCTTTGCTCGATTTGCCACCTGCAATTTCGGTGCACCGGCTTTTATACGGGCACACACCGGAAGTAAAATACCCGGTTACCATTCATAATTTTACCGCCGAAAAATCATTTCCTGTAAAAGTTGAAGTACTCGACGGAGATAATGTAGTTTTTGAAACTACGCAGCAGTGCGAAACAGCGCAGAGTACATTTAAAGATATGCTGTTTAATCTCGAACTTCAGCCCGGAAATTATAACGTAAAAGTTTCGGCAATGGGAGTAGATTATATGTCGCAACTGGGTGTTGGGAAAGCGGAAGGCAAACCGTACGCTTATGAAATTGATATTAATAACGATGGTGTGAAAGAGTTCAGAATGGAAAACGACAGCGTGCAAATTACACTTTTACGTACCGGTGCACGGGTTATCGAATACATTGTAAAGAGCCGCAAAGATAATGTTCTGTTTAAGTTGTGGCCTAAAAAAGCCATCGACGACAAACGTGCTTTCCGTAAAAGAGGCTACTATCCGTACGGCGGTTTCGAAGATTTTCTGGGGCAGGCAAGTATGGAAACCCATCAGGTTTACAATGCCGAGCTGGTAAAAGCCGACGGCGATTTTGTACGGGTAAGAATGTGGACCGATTATTATGGAAACCGAATTGAAAAGACATTTACACTGTATGGCGATACGCCGTTGCTGGAGGTGCGGTTTGCACTCACATTTAAAAACCGCGAAGCAAATATGCTGGGCCCGCAACCCATTCTCGAACTGGGGAAAAAACACTGGACAGAAGATGTATTTTATGTGCCGGAAACAAGTGGCATAAACGAATACAGAATGAATCCTGACAAATATTACGGGCAGGCATTCGAAATTAAAGAGGGGTGGAATTCGGGTTACGACACAAAAGAAGACATAACATTTGTTGGCGCATTTCCGGTCGACCAGCCGCTGTTTTTACACATGTGGCAAAACCATCCGAGCAATGGCGACGCTCACCACTATTATGCTGAATTTCAACCCTGGTTGCCTATTTTTCAGAAAAGCACAATGTATTTTACCTACTATTTATATGGTGCAGGCGGCCCGTGGGAAAACGGAGTGCAATGGCTGCGCGAAAGAAATTTAATAACGGTCAGATAAATTAATTTTAAAATGACTAAAATTAAAAATTACTATTTTCTAATTCTTTTTATTGCTCTGAGTTCGTTGATTTCGGCACAGTCGCTCGATGGATTTAAATATAACGAACAAGGTTATTTTAAACCGGTTGTTACCCATTTTCAGTTTAACGGTTACACCAATCATTGGCAAAACAATTACTGGAAATTGTACCGCACAGGAAATCTGTTTAAAATTGCTGTTGATGATGTTGAGAAGAGTATTTTACAAAGCAAGATTGACATTGCGCAGGATATGGGAATTCCCGGATTGATTATGCAGGAGGGTTTCTTTTGGCATTTAAACTCCGGTTCGTACGAAGTTCTTGAATATCCCGAAAAGGATAAACTTTTATCGGCGCTCGAAAAAGGGAATGTATTGGTTTATGTTAATTCCGAATCGGAATTGGGAAAAGAACTGACAAAAACTATCGATAAAAAAAGAACTGATTTCGATGAATTGAAAAGCTACCAGTGGGGAGCAAAAGATTTAAAAAGAATTGATGCTTTTTATCTTCAAAATGAAGATAAAAACCGGTTGTTTGTGGTGAGTTGTACTGATAATAATTCAATCGATAAATTCAAACAATTACTAAAAAATACGAAAGACGTCATCGTAAAATACGATTTTTATAAAGGGCTGTTTAGTGCTTATACATCGTATCGCAGTGTCGATTGTTTGCCCGGCAATCCGTTGGAGTTTATTGGGAAAAGTATGAATGAAGGCAACTCGTGGATGGTTTTTGGTGGCTACTACGACCATTTTGCAAAAGATGATTTAATTCGCTGGATGGATGCCGTAAACTCGCCCTTTGTTACCGATGTTGGTTTTCCGCCAATTTACGGATGTAAAGATTACGATGGTTTTCAGGACAGATTGCTTACTGAAAAAAAGTTGTGGATAGATTACGCTCGTAAAAAAGGCGGATATATTTTTAGAAACGTGCTCGACCCTGCTGCCGACGCATATCAATACGACGGCTATTTTGCCATCGAAGGGAATAAAGAACAGATTGATAATGAGGATGTTCCATTTGTTGTAAAAACAGGAAAGTTAAGTGATGACTTCCTGAAAAGTATGGTTTTGTTCATAAAAAAAGGAGAGAAACTGACACGCGAAAGTATGTGGAAAGCCATATTAGACCGGCGCGAAGTGGGTGTTTTGGAAAAGGGGTTAATGATGGGGCCGGCGCAATTCAGGAATACTTTGCAGATGTTGCTGCTCGACAGAATTTCGCTTGAAGAGTATTTTGGCGACCGTATAAATATTGAAGCCGTTACCAACGGTTACGACTTGCAGGTTACAATTAACAATACTTATTCTCATTCAATTTCCGGAGAGATAAACGTAGTTTTACCTGAAGGGTTATATTTAAAAGAGTCAACTTCGTTACAGGTCGATTTACCTGCCGGAACAACAAAAACCGTTCATTTTCAGCTGCTTCCAACGGCTGTCGCAATGAACGATATTAATCCGGTTGCCATTCAGTTTAACTGGAACGACAAAACAAAAAGTGCGTTGGCAATGCTCGATTTGCCCCCTGTTATCTCGGTCAATCAACTGTTGTACGGGCACACGCCACAAGTTAATTACCCGGTTACCATTCATAATTTTTCTGATAAAACTTCATTTCCTGTAAAAGTTCAGGTTGTTGCCGGTGAAAAAACAGTTTTTGAAAAAACACAGGAGTGCAATACCAAACAGGGCAGTTTTAAAGATATGCTTTTTAAGCTGAATGTGCCTGCCGGAAATTATAATGTAAAAGTTTCGGCACTGGGAGTCGAGTTTATATCGCAACTCGGAGTTGGCAAAGCCGAAGGGTTTTCGCGTGCTACAACCGTAGATTTAAACAACGATGGTGTAAACGAATACCGGCTCGAAAACGACAGTGTGCAGGTAACGCTTTTGGCAACCGGTGCACGGGTAATCGAGTACATAGTAAAAAGCCGCAACGACAATTTGCT
>Ga0256913_10002098_pt1 | contig 10155 bp, 7 predicted proteins | sample Axial_MatmetaG_FD_185970 | JGI IMG/M metagenome (GOLD analysis project Ga0256913, IMG submission 185970) | Deep-sea worm associated microbial mat communities from Axial Seamount, Juan de Fuca Ridge, Pacific Ocean - Axial_Mat | ecosystem: Environmental > Aquatic > Marine > Oceanic > Microbial...
CTACCTAATAAAATAAAATCAGGAAAATTTGGTGCAAATATGCAGGTTGAATTAATTAATGATGGTCCTGTTACAATTATTATTGATACTAAAAACAAGGAATAGGTATATTGCTCTATTGCTAAATGCTTCTATTGTTAAATAACTATATTAAGTATGGCTTAATCTGAATTCTAAATATTTCTCTTTTTCAATACATCAATATGTTATTTCTTCATTATCTTTTAATGAATAGTTTGAATAAATAATTGTTAAGATTAAAGTAAAAACAACTGCAATTATTCCAATTATTGAATTAACATAAACAGGTGCTGTTAATGCTAATCGTATTAAAACTGTTGCAAATGCAAATCCTGAATTTCTAAATAAAACAGGATAAGAATAACTATACCTTAATGATAATAAAACAATTAATATGTCTGCAAATATTAGAATCGTATAAAATGTCTCAAAAAACTTAAAAGCATCTAAACCTTTAACATATAGATATAAATCATCAATAATCAGATAGGTAAAAATAAATAACAAAGTAATTGAAACTAATCTTTTTATTGTAATAAACCTTTCTTTATTAACCTTAGTATACGTATAATCTCGATGTTTTTGTTTTCTTTTAATTAATAAGATAAAGCCAAAAATAACTAATGCTCCAAAAGCATGAGATAACATTTGATAAATATTTTCGGTTGTATTTTGCCAATTAATTGGTTCAGAAATGTATTTAAACTCTTTGAAACTATCTCTGAGTAAAATCAACGATAATATCTCGAATTGCTTTAACAAGGAACGTGAAAAAGACTTTGGTAAAACAAAAATAAGACTAAGTACTTCGAAAAACAATAAAATAATAAAAGATACTTCAATAGCAACAAAATGATTTGTAGAAACATAATACGATAAAAAACCGGGTAATAAGCCTATTATATTTAAGTGGATAACAAGTATAGAAATTAAAAAACTAAATACTATTATCAATCCTAAATAGCTTTGGTTTTGTTTACTATCCCATAAACTGTAAATTTTATTATAAAAACTATTGATTTTGTTCCGAGTATTATCGTTGTATATTAATGACATTGACTAAATTTTATCTACTCTACGAGTTTTTTATACTTTTGTTATAAAAAACTATGGATATTAAAGAAGCACAAAACAAAGTAGATGAATGGATAAAAAATACCAAAACCGGTTATTTTAGCGAATTAACAAACTGTATCAAGCTATTAGGGTTTTCCCGATGGCTATTTCGTTAGCTAAATCAACGGGTATTGCCTCATCTTGCAAGACAAGGAATTTGTAGCCCTTTGCATTAACATCATCAATAAAATTAAGATATTCCTCTGTGTTATATTCCTTAGAATTAAAGCGTGTAGGGTATTTTGTATTTATTCCGCAATAGCTACAAGCACTCCAATGGCATTTATTATTTTGCAAAAGCACTGCTTCAAAAATTTCTAAAGGCGATTTTATTTTTTCTGTGCCATCGTTTTCTAACAAACAGTTCGACACATTAATTTCCGACAAACTTCTTTCTCTTTTTACATACTCGGTTTGATATATCCCCTCGTATGTTTTGTACATAAGATTAGGAACTGTAGAAAAATCACGCTTTTCGCCGATTGCCTCGATAATAAGTTTTTCGGTATGTTTAAAATCATCTAAAATAACACCATCAACCCACGAAAAAAGCTGCTCGTTAGTTTTTAAGTATTTCGATATTTTATTTAACGAATAATACTCTGTTGAGTGATTAGAAATGAAAACATAAGCATTAGGAAAATACTTTTTCACAAAATGAAGCTGCGAAAAATTGAACAAATTAGGACGTGCATTTACAAAAACAATTTCGGGTTTTTCTTTTAATAATTGCGGTACAAACTGCTCTTCTAAAAATTCGTGATATGGATTATATTCTGCATTTTTAGCAAGTTCTGTTATCTGAGAAATTGAATCTGCATCAATATCAAAAGCTGTGTCTAATGTAAAAGTAATATTATTATAATAAAACTCTGAAAACTGCATTAACAAATAGGTAATAATCTCAATTGCATTAAAATATTCGGTGTTGTCTATCCCAATACTTGTAATAATATCTAAAGTCTTTTCCAATTCAGTTTCTATATTCTCCGAATTAATAAACTGCTTTATATTATCCGATAAATCGTCATCAATATCAAAACCCGAAAAAAATTCTAAAATATCTTTTACATTTTCCGGTTTAAAAATTTCTTTCCAAAACAAACATGGTAGCTTTTTAAAATAATTTGTATCGCTTTGTTTTGCTGCTTTACAAAAAGCCCAAGCACATTCTTTTAAACTTACAAGCGGATATAAATGCATATTTATAATTTCACAAATTTACTGCTATACTTCCCTATCCTAACAATATAAATACCTTGTTGCAAAGCCTTTATATCAAGATTAACTTCTGTATTAAAATTATCAGGTTTTATTTGCATTACAGTTTTACCAAACAAATCTATTATCTCAATATTCTCTATATTCTGCATTTGTGAATAATCAATTCTAATATAATCTTTTGCAGGATTTGGGTATAAATTAACCGGCTTATCATCAATAATATTTACAATATAATCGTATCCGTTAAACTCTGCAGGAGTTCCTAAAAACTTGCTTGCACACCAACTTTGCGGTAAGGCGTTATCTAAATTTGCACTTAAAAGTGATATTGTTTGCCCCGAAGATGCAGTATTTGCAGGCCAAGGTAACAATGATGAATACTCAACAAAATCTACCAATTGCATTTTAGAATTATAAATTCTCATTGGCTCGCCACTATCGTTAAGCGAAAAATTGAACTCACCTCTAAACTTAGTTACTTCAGGATAAATGTTATTGAACAAAGATTTGTTATTACTTATAACCAAATATTTATTTGCTTTTAAAATAAGATTTTCCGGAAATTTATAAATATGCTCATTATCTCCATCCATAAATACCCAACCCGATAAATCTACATCTGTGGGAGTTCTGTTATATATCTCGAACCAATCTCCTGCATCTTCAAGTGGATACGAAAAGTAATTAATTTCGTTTATCACGATAGCTGTATCAAGCACATTGCTTTGAAAAACAAACTTAGCACCAATATCTGCTGTTGTTCCATCTGTATCGGGTGGACTTGTTGGGTCGCCCGCATCAATACATGGCGATGTTGCCATTAATTCGAAATTAAATTGCAAAGTATCTACAAACTGTGGGTTTGCAAACAAATTATTTGCACCGCTTAGTGTTTCTGTATTCGATAATGAATAAGATATATTTGCATTAGAATACTGATTATCATCAACAAAAACAGAGGATTTCACACTACTAGCGAATATTGTGTTTACAATATCGGCAGAGCCGCCACCGGCTTCGTAGTTTTTCTCGAAACAAGCTACTGCATATCCGTTATTATAAAATGTATTGTTAATGATATTTGCATAAGATAATGAATCTTTAATTCCAATTCCTGTATTGCAATTATATATTGTATTATTTTTAACTATAACAGTTGATTGCTGCCCTACAGAAATACCTTTATCATTACAATTAAAAATCTGATTTCCTTCAATCAGCACATTGCTACACTGCTCGCCGGCATCAATACCATCGCTGTTAAACCCTGTTAAAGCATAAATCTTATTATTGCGAATAATTCCGTTTGTAACATTATCAAAATCAATTCCATCAACATCAACAGCTTCGTTGCCAAGCAAATCGCAATTCTCTACAAGAGCATCATCTGAAGCTTCGATATGAATTAAATCGCAAATTTCTTCGCAACGCATTTTACTATCAGAAATATGAGCACTTCCTTGCAATGCGTACAATGGACGCAAGCAATCATCAACATCTAAACCCACAACACGAATGTGGCTGTTAAATGACGACAAAGCAGAATTTTGTATTTCTGCATCGTGCCCTGTTGTTGTGTTTCTAAGCTGCAAATAGTTTAAATATGAGGTATCAGTAGCATTATAAAAACATAGTGCGTCCCAATTATCGAAACCTGCTTCGGCATAGTTTTCTATTTTCACAGGATTTGCTTGTGTTCCGTTTGTTATTAATTTTCCGTAAACATAAATTCCTGTATTTTGGCTCATATAAATTTGCACACCCTGCTCAATAGTTAATGATGCAAAAGAATCTACAACTAAATCGTGCAAAGCCAAGTATGGAGATTGCGATAAAAACAAACTATCGTTTGCAGTAATATTATTTGGCAAGATTGTATAATTTGTTGGCTCAAACACAGCTGTAATTGCAGATGTATTTTCTAAATTCATTGTTATTTCATCATCAGTTTCTGTTGAAATTCCCTCCCAACGCACAAAAGTATATCCTGCATTTGGTATTGCTTTAAAACGAATAGGAACATTGCTAAAATATGTTCCTTGATTTGTTCCTTCATCGAGTTTAACTCCGTTTATTGTGATATATCCGTTTGCAGATTGTGTAGTTAAATCAAACAATCCATCTAAACCAAATTCATCAATAACATATTGTTTTATATGTGGTTCTCTTGTATCAGCAAACCATTTAATATTTGCAATAGAAGCATTCCAATCCTCTATTGTTTGCACACAAGTTCCATCAGGAGAATCATAATCTTTCCAACGAGCAATATGATTTACCATTTCGTCAGCAATTAACAAACTCATACTATCGGCAAAATGTTTAATTCTTTCGGCAGAAAAAGTTGTGTTTGCACGTGCAGCAAAACGCTGAACAAATTCTTCTTTAAATTTATCAGATCTTAGCATAGACCTAAAAAACAAAGTAGAATTTGGAGGATTTGGCCAATCCGGATGGTCGGTTGCAACAGCATGATGCATTGAATTATAATCGGGATTACCCCATAAACCCATACAAGGGTCTGTATCAAAAAGTAACCAACGCCATTTACCTTTTTCGTTGTTTTCTTTCCAATATTTAATATTTATCATTGGCCAATCGTAATTTGCAAGATATATTTCAGTGCTTAAATAATCTATGTATTCTTCAATATCTATTGTTCTTTCAAGATATGAATAAGCTTCATCGGTATTTAAATCGGCATTTTGTATATAATTTAATAAAAACTCGTAATCTTGGTCAGAACCTGATATTATTGCATTAGTATAATTTTCAAGCATATCAATATTATCAGGGTTAATATTATGATTTGATACCAAGTAATCTTCATTTTGCTTTTCTTTTATATTATATATCCCCCAATATTCACCGTTTAAATATAAAACAGCTTGTCTACTTCCTTGATGATCAATATCTGTAACTTTATTTATTAAAGTTTGCGATAAGCCATCTCTTATCATAGAATTCGTAAAGTCTGGTAAACCTCCATTTCTAAGCACAAGCGAAGAAAAAGATTTTATATCCTTATCAGTAAATATTTCATAATCAAAACTTGGAGCATCATATTTATTACGAGCAAATACACGCAATGATTTTTGCTGCATATTTCTTCTTTCTCCATTAATAGCAATTCCAGATTTTTGATTTAATACTTGTTGATTATTTGTTTCGTATAACTCGAAATTAGCAGGTCGTTCCCAATCGTTCCAATAATTTGCTGTTATTTCATAACCTACTGACCCATTTGTTCCTACACAATATATTCCAATAGTATCATTCCATAAATTATCCGGTGCAGTTGTTAATGATATTATTGGTAATGTGTGATTTATACCAAAAAAATAAGTATTTGTAATTACTTTACTTTGCAACAAACCTGTTTCGAAACAAGCTACACGTATTATTGTTGTAGTATCTAACAAAATTGGTGAAGTATACAAATTTGAGTTTTCAGTAGGAATATCTCCATTTGTTGTGTAATAAATATCTGCTGTTGGCGAAGATGTACTTAAACTTATTGTTTGTGGCAAAGAATAAACTCCTCCGTTTTGCGAAAAAACTACATCACTAGTAAAATTTAATGATGTGGCAAAATTTGTATTGTTTTGTGTTGCAGGTGTAGGTTTATCGAAAAATACCCAATCTTGAAAATTATTAAAATCTCTACCATAAGAAATATCTGCTTTTTGCGGCGGGTAAGATATTCTATCTATTAATACCGATGTTGGAGAATATAAAGATACTATCTCACCATCGCGACTAAGCTTAAAACTTGTGTGTATGCCTTGTGCATTACCATCTGCCCAAATTAACAAATAAGAATTTGCAGGAACTACTACGCTTGGCAGTTGCCATTTTGTTGGAGATAGAGTATCATCACTAATAAAATATCCATTAAGGTTTACATCGCTTGTTCCCGAATTATAAATCTCAATCCAATCGGAAAAACCTGTATAATCAGGATCATAATTTATTTGTGTATTCGATGTTAAAATTTCGTTAATATACAATTGTGCTTTAGAACTGTAGATTATAGCAAATAAAGAAATAAGTAAAAATATTTTTTTCATAGTGCAAAGGTAATTATTATAGTAGAGTCAATAAAATTTAATATGGTTTCAGGGCAAATTTATACTTTTATATTTAAGACTTTCAATAAATAATCTTCATTCCACCCAACTTTAAGCCTTTTACCGGCAATTCCTTGTTTTTCAGTTTTTTCGTTTTTAAAAAGATTAAGACAGGGCAAATTTATACTTTAATATAAAAAAATACACTGTAATATTTATTATGTCTTCAAGCCAAACAGACTTTTACTTTTCCAATAGCTGAAAAGTAAACAAAAAGCCACCGCTATCAGTAAATTTGCTAAAAACACAACCCCTCCACTGAAAAGAAAAGAACTCACTCCTAAACTCGTTCAAACACTTTTCTTTTTTATTCATTCTTCAATAAACTTTTTTTCACGTTAGCTCAAAAACTCAACTGTTTTTCCGCAGTAGGGTAATTATGTAAAAACAGACGATACTTATACTCACCTAAAAAATACAGGAATAGAAATTCTTACAAAAAGAGAAATAGAAATTCTACGACATATTGCCGAAGGTGCAACTTACAAAGAAATAGCAGATAAACTATTTATTAGTTTTAGAACTGTTGAAACACACAAAACACACATAATGCAAAAATTAGAGCTAAAAAACTTAGCCGACCTAATTAAATTTGCTATAAAAAATAAACTTATCGAGGTATAAAAAAATTAGAACATACATAATGCAAATAAAGTTGATCCTTATTCTAAAATAGAACTTTTTGAGACAGTATCATAAAACCGAAAATAATTGTACTTTTGTATATCATTAATTTCGTACAAAAGTGTATTTAAAAAAGCTGTCAATATTAAACTTTAAGAACTACGATGAAGCCGAGTTTGAGTTTTCGTCTAAGCTAAATGCTTTTGTAGGCGACAATGGAGCAGGGAAAACAAATATTCTTGATGCTTTGTATTATCTATCGTTTACAAAAAGTTACTTTTTGCACCAAGATGGATTAAATGTTCAGCATAATAAAGACTTTTTTCTGATAAAAGGAACATATAACAAAACTGACGAAGAACTTGAACTAAGTTGCGGTTTTAAAAAAGACAAGAAGAAAGTTTTTAAGAAGAACAACAAAGAATATAAAAAACTTGCCGAGCATATCGGAACAATTCCTTTAGTGATGATTACGCCATCGGATTATATGCTTATTTCGGGTGGTAGCGAAGAACGCCGCAAATTTATTGATGGAGTTATATCGCAATACAACAAAGAATATCTCGATAATTTACTTAACTACAACAAAATACTACAACAAAGAAACCAAACGCTAAAGCAATTTGCTAAAACCGGTTTTTTCGATAATGATTTATTATCAACATACAACGAACGCTTGGTAAGCTTTGGAACACCAATACACAAAGAACGCAAAAAATTTATAAAAGAATTAATTCCTGTTTTTCAGAAGTATTACAATCATATTTCCGGTGGCAAAGAAAATGTTGATTTACAATATATATCGCAGCTAAACGACAGTAGTTTCGAAAATTTAATAGCTGAAAATGCCGAAAAAGACCGCATTGTAACTCATACTACTGTTGGCATACATAAAGATGATATAATTCTTTCGCTTGGCGATTATTTAATTAGGAAGCTAGGTTCGCAAGGTCAGCAAAAAACATATTTAATTGCACTAAAACTTGCACAATTCGAGTTTATGAGCAAACAAAGCAAGTTTAAACCAATTCTTTTGTTCGATGATATCTTCGATAAACTAGACAGCAAAAGAGTTGAGCATATTCTGCGTTTGGTTCTGGATAATAATTTTGGGCAAATTTTTATGACAGACGCTAATCAATACCGTATTGAAAGAATTCTATCTGAACTATCGGAGCAATACTCTGTTTTTAATATCGAAAATGGTAAAATAAATGGCTAGATACAGCGACAGCAAACATATAAAAGAAATTCTTAAGCATGTTTTAAAACAAAATGGGCTTAATCAAGGCATTGCCGAAAACTCTGTTATTAGCTCGTGGAAAGAAATTGTTGGCGAAAGAATAAATAAATCTACCGAAAACATCTACATCAGTAAAAAAATATTGTTTGTTAAAATACGCTCTGCCATAGCAAAAAACGAAATCAATTTAATTAAAACTGCACTTGTAGAAAAAATAAATCAACGTGTTGGTTTCAATGTAATAACTAAGATTATTATCAGATAATGAAATTGAAAAATATTACATACATTGCATTGTTTACCACAGTTTTGCTCAGCTCTTGCGGAAAAAACAGCAAGTTCGATTGTTTTAAACGCACAGGCGATGAAATGACAGAGATAAGAGATATTAGTGCTTACAACAAAATACAAATAAACGGAAAGCTTGATGTAGTATTCGTTTCAGAAGATAATGATTTTTCAATATCGGGCGGAAGAAATCTTTTACCTAAAATAAAAACCCTTATCACCGACAGCACTTTGGTTATAGATAACGAAAACAAATGCAACTGGACACGTTCTTACAAAAAAGGAAAAATTTTAGTATCGATACCTATTAGAAAAATAAATGAAATTGAAATAAATGGGCTTGGCAGTGTTGAAAGTATTGATACAATATTTGCCGATAACTTAAAAATAAACTTTGTCACAGGTATTTCCGATGTAAATATCATTGTAAAATCGACAAACCTAGAACTTGTTGTGCACGATGGCGGTGGCGATATTGTAATTTCCGGCAATAGCAAAAATGTTAATATCTACAACAATGGCTATGCCTATGTAGATTTAGGAAAACTAAAAAGCTCTTATGTTTTCTTGGGAGATAAATCGCAAAACAAAACTTTTATAAATGCTAATAATCGTATAGATGTTGAAATCTACGATGTTGGCGATGTTTTCTATACGGGCAATCCTACCGAAATAAACTACACTCCCTACTCTAGCGGCAAACTTATTGAACTTGAGTGATAAGAAACAAAGCATAGCTACTAAAATCTTAGTTTAAAACAAACTTGACAATTCTCATTGTATCATAAAATATATTATATGATTTTTGCTAAATGCAAGATATTGATAACATAGAAGAACTTAGTAAAATAATAATAGGTAAGCTACATAGAAAATTTAAATATGCAAGCTGTGCAAAAACAGCCAAAGGATATTTCGATAGTGCCAAAATAGTTAAAAAAGAAACCGAAAAATTTGCTAAAAAGCTTATTAACCCGAAAAATTCATAATTTTTCTACGATTAACTAATACCAACAAATTTGGATATTACTAAATAGGGATTTCCCGCTTTACAATGTACTGGTAGTAATTATTTATTTAAAAAACTGTAAGCTAACCATGCCATTAATCCACCCGAAATTTTAAGTGCATCTTCGTCTATATTAAAGTTCTCTGAGTGCAAAGGGAAATCGGTTCCTTTTTGTTTGTTCATAGTTCCAAGTCGATAAAAAGTACTAGGATATTTCTCAGAAAAATATGCAAAATCTTCTGCAGTCATTCTAATTTCCATATCCTCTACATGTTCTTTGCCAAGATATTCCTTTGCAAAATCAGATGCAGAATTTGTTATTTCTTCATCATTTATTAAAGCAGGATATCCACCAACTATTTTCACATCGCAATTGGCACCCATAGCTTGTGCTACTCCTTTTGCAATTTTTTCTATTTGTTGATGTGCTTGTTTTCGCCAATCTTCGTCCATTGTGCGAAATGTACCCTCAATATGCACCTCGTTAGGAATTATATTTG
>Ga0256913_10002099_pt1 | contig 10154 bp, 9 predicted proteins | sample Axial_MatmetaG_FD_185970 | JGI IMG/M metagenome (GOLD analysis project Ga0256913, IMG submission 185970) | Deep-sea worm associated microbial mat communities from Axial Seamount, Juan de Fuca Ridge, Pacific Ocean - Axial_Mat | ecosystem: Environmental > Aquatic > Marine > Oceanic > Microbial...
TGGAAGGGATTGTAAATAGTCATTCCGTCTAAAAGCACTTTATTTTGTATCGGCGTACCACCGCGAATATATAGTTGACCACCCTGGTCACCTGTGAAAATAACACCCGGCACAACCTGAAGGTACTGTGCAAAATCCGGTTGTCCTCCAACCGAAGGAAGTTGTTTTATCTGTTTGGGTGTGATTTTTACAACCGATGTATTTGTCTCTGTACGTGCCTCCTGACGTGATGCGGATACCTGTACCTGATCAAGAGTATAGGTCCCTTTGTTAAGATAAAGTTTTTTTGTTAATATTTCATCTTTTCCCAAGGAGATATTTAATTTAAGAGTATCAAAACCAAGGTATGTTACCATTAACGTATAATCGCCGGGTGGTATTTTTGAAATGACAAAATAACCGTTTACATCTGTTGCCGCACCGTGGGTAGTTTTATAAAGGTACACATTGGTGAAGATAACCGGCTCTCCTGTTTCCTTTTCATAAACGAAACCCCTTATTGCGGCATATTGTGAATACACACTCTGAAAAAAGAATATCGAAAATATATATATTAAAAACAGTAATATTTTTTTCATGTTTATTTCCTTTATCGACAGCAAAACCCAATCTTTTTGAAATGACAACAAAGATCTATATTTAGTTGTATTCTGCCTGCTCGTCTCTCGTCAATTGTTTCTGCACGCAAACAACATTTCGTCCGCTGTAATCAAAAGCAAAGGAATAAAAAATATTGATGCAAGTGAAGCTTTTTTATAACTGTTCACTCATTTTGATTGTTTATTGAGGCCGGTTTGAATTCCCGATAAACTTTTAATTGATTAATACCTTATAATCTTCAGTCCCGAAACAGCAGCATCAATTTTGATAAATATCTGATTTGTCGTGTCAGAGAAGTTTGGTGTTTGGTATAAATCCTTACCTGTTTTATTAAAATCATCCAGATCAAGCGATGACAGAACGGTTGTGGCTTTAATCTCACAGGCAGTTTCTTTCGGTATTTTTATTTTAATACCGGATGCACCTGCATTTATTGTCACTGTTGCTTTTTTAATTGTATTGCCAAGCTTAAGCTTGATTCCGGCAGCACCACCGTCAATATCAATTTTTTCAACTTTGTGATCCGAAAGATCAATGTCTAAGGAAGCAGCACCGGTATTTATATTGATATCCCAGACAGGTTCAGTATTTAATGCCAGCCACGAATCGTTTGAATTATCATCACTGTGGAAGTGCGAACGTGTGTCTTCAATATTAATATTAGGTATTCCATCTTTAGTTTCAGTGGTGGCCTTATAAATACCGTTACCTTTATTTTCAAAATCGAATAGCTTGCTTGTCGAACCGTTAATTCTGAATTTTCCGGCAGCAGCTTCAAGTTTAAGTTTTGCTTTTTTAATATCAACTGAATAGTCATCTGAAAACTGTTGTTCATTAAACTCATCATTCTGCTCATCAACCTCTTCCGTATTGTCTCTAAAATTCCAAAATCCCCAATGATTATGACGTACGGGAGAATTTACGAGCATCACAATTGCTATGATCACAGCTACAATCGATAGTGACAACTTAATGGAATGTTTGACAGGGATGATTGCTATACCCCAGAAAATTAGCAGAAACGGCCAGAGGCTAAATAAAGACCTCCAGGAAAAATAAAAAATATCAAAATTGCGAAGAGCAACAAGTCCTCCTATAATCATAAGGACAACACCCCAGAAAATGTCTCTGTTTCTCATAATAAATTATTTTTGATTTTTATAACTTTTCATAATAAGAATAGCACCTATTGCAATAAGAATAATAGGCCACAGGTCGCCGAAATCTATATTGGGAACAAATCTATCAATTAAAAATATAATACCTATAGTAATTAAAATCAGCCCACCCCAAATATTACCGTCATTATTTTTATTGGTATTTGGAACTTTCTCGTTTTTGTTGTAGATAGTTTCATTATTAAAATTTTCTTTTTTTGTGTTTTCAGTTTCCATATTATTTGTTTTATATGCATCAAAAATTGTTGATTTTTCTTCCGGCACGGCAATCCATAAAATGATATAGACCAAAAGACCTCCGCCGCCAAACAGAATAGCAAGGACAAATAAAATCCTGAAAATTATCGGGTCAGTATTAAAATATTCACCAAGGCCTCCACAAACACCTGCTATTACCGAATCTCTTTTGCTTCTGTTTAATCGTCTTTGTTCCATAATTTAGAAATAGATTTTATTATTTTAATATATGACGCCTGTTTTTTGATGCGGTTACAAGGAGGAAACAATTTCCGGAATATAAAGGAAAAGACCTGACAGGTTTTCAAAACCTGTTAGTATCTTATTATTGAAATACACAAAAATAATAGCCACAGATTCACAGATGAATGATTTAATAATCTGTGAATCTGTGGCTATTAATTAATTCGGTTGTGGCTTGTCCACGTTAGGTCTTGCCATTTAAAATTCTGAACAGTCCGAACGAACAACTCTTTACTGTTACTTGCCGACGGAATCAATAATGGAATTCAATGTTTTACTCGGTCTCATAGCTGTCTCAGCCATATTGTTATCGGGGAGATAATACCCTCCGATATCTGCAGGTTTTCCTTCCGCTACTGCTATTTCATCAAGGATATTTTCTTTGTTTTCTCCCAATGCTTTGGCTACAGGAGTAAAAACATCTTTGAGTTCCGTATTTTCATTTTGTGCTGCAAGTGCCTGAGCCCAATAAAGAGCAAGATAGAAATGAGAACCGCGGTTATCTAATTGTCCTGCTTTACGACCGGGTGATTTTTTCCTTTCAAGATAATTACCGATAGCCGTATCAAGTGTTTCAGCCAAGACCTTTGCCTTTTTATTGTTGAACTTATTACCGAAAAACTCTAAAGATACAGTAAGTGCTAAAAACTCTCCAAGTGAATCCCACCGCAGATGACCTTCTTTCAGGAATTGCTGGACATGTTTAGGGGCCGATCCGCCTGCACCGGTTTCAAACAGACCTCCTCCGGCAAGAAGCGGTACTATTGAAAGCATCCTGGCACTGGTACCCAACTCCAGGATAGGAAACAGATCAGTTAAATAATCTCTTAAAACATTACCTGTTACCGATATTGTGTTTTCGCCTTTTCTTACTCTTTCGAGAGTATATTTCATTGCATCTACCGGTGACATTATTTTTATATCCAAACCCGAAGTATCATAATCGTTTAGATATTTTTCGACTTTCGATATTAATTGATTGTCGTGTGCACGGTTTTTATCAAGCCAGAAAACAGCCGGATATCCTGTAGCTTTCGTCCTGTTAACAGCAAGTTTGACCCAATCCTGAACCGGAATATCTTTTACGCGTGACATGCGCCAGATATCTCCCTCTTCTACACGATGTTGCATCAAAACATTTCCGGAATCATCAGTAACCCGAACAATACCATCTTCCTCAATTTCAAAAGTGGTTGGATGAGAACCGTATTCTTCCGCTTTTTGTGCCATTAATCCGACATTCTGAACTGCTCCCATTGACGCCGGATCAAATGCTCCATGCTTTTGTGCATCTTCAATGACAGCCTGATAAATCGTGGCATAGGCGCGGTCAGGAATTACCGCTTTTGTGTCGTGCAATTTACCGTCTGGACCCCACATCTTCCCTCCGTCACGAATGACGACAGGCATAGATGCGTCAACAATTACAAGATTAGGAGCATGCAAATTTGTTATCCCATTGTCAGAATCCACCATAGCCAGTTTTGCCTGCTTTTTGTACAAATCCTGAATATCGTCTTCGATCTCTTTCTGTTTGGTTTCAGGCAGCTCCCTGATTCTGTTATACAAGTCGGATAATCCATTATTCGGATTAAATCCCGTTTTTTCTAAAACATCTCTATGTTTGTCCAGTATTTTTTTATAAAATTCTTTTACAGCATATCCAAACATTACCGGATCCGAAATTTTCATCATTGTAGCTTTCAAATGCAATGAAAATAAGATATCTTTCTCCCGGGCATCTTTAATTTGCTCTTTATAAAACTCACTTAGAGCTTTTCTGCTCATAAAAGTACCATCCAGAATTTCATTTTTTAAAGCTGATAAATTATCTTTTAATGCTATTTTTTCTCCATTATCTTTAGTCAGCTCAATTTTAAAGTTAGTGTCATCCGTCAGGTTTACAGATTTTTCATTTCCGAAAAAATCATTTTCCTGCATGTGAGATACATGAGATTTTGATGTTTCGGGCCATGGTTTCATCATTCTGTTAGGATTCTTTTGTGCAAACTTTTTTACGGATTCGGCTGCTCGCCGATCTGAATTACCCTGACGCAAAACAGGGTTAACGGCACTGCCCAAAAGCTTTGCAAATCTTTGACGTAATGCTATCTCATCTTCCGTTTTAGGTTCTTCCGGGAAATCGGGTATTTTAAAACCTTTATTTTGCAACTCTTTAATTGCGGATATCAACTGCGGTATCGAAGCTGAAATATTCGGTAATTTGATGATGTTTGCATCCGGATTACCGGTCATCTTTCCTAATTCGGCCAAATCATCAGATACTCTTTGATCTTCCTTTAAATAATCCGGGAAATTTGCCAGTATTCTACCCGCAAGTGAGATATCTTTTATTTGCAGATCAATGCCTGCTGTCTTTGTATAAGCCTTAACTATAGGCAGCAAAGAGTATGATGCCAATGCAGGAGCTTCATCTACTTTTGTCCAGTTTATTATTTCTTGTTTATTCGACATAATTTGAAATTTAATATTAGTTCAATAAAAACACTTTAAAAATTTCATTTAATGAAATTTTTATGATAGCACAAAAGAAGTAAAAATAATTATCTGAAATGAAAATAATTTCACTATATTATTTATAAATTATTCTAAATTTAGGATTGAACAAAAGAATTTACCCAATTTGCATATATGATAAATATTAATTTGTACTTTTACACGCTAAATTCTACTTAGTGTGAAAAACAAAGAAAAATTGAAAGGTAAGAATGTAGATGAAATCATTAACAATATATAAAATTATTATATGTCAACATTAAAAGATAGATTATACGCAAAGATTGAACAGCAACGTCCACGTACTCAAAAGTTAATTAAAGAGTATGGCGACGTTGTAATCGACCAGGTTACGGTAGGACAGATTATTGGTGGAATGCGAGGTATAAAAAGCATGGTTACCGATATCTCATATCTTGACCCGAATGAGGGAATCAGGTATAGAAATTATCCTCTGATGGATGCTGTTAAAAAACTACCGAAACCTCCGGGTGCTGAAATGCCCTATGTAGAAGGTTTGTTTTACCTGCTACTGACCGGAGATATCCCTAATGAGAATGAAGTTGGAGAGGTTGTAGATGAATTTAGCAAAAGAAGAATTGTTCCACGTTATGTTTACGACTTAATTGATTCGATGCCATGCTGTAGTCATCCTATGACGGTATTTTCCGCTGCCATTGTTGCAATGCATCGTGAATCGTTTTTTGCAAAAAAATATAATGTAGGCATCTCTAAAAAAGATTATTGGGATCCGATGTATGAAGATTCGCTGAACCTTCTTGCCAAACTTCCGGAAATTGCTTCATATATTTATGCTAAGTTGTATCGTGGTGGAAATCGTATCCAGTCGAATCCAAGTCTTGACTTCGGAGGCAACTTTGCTCATATGATGGGCATTCCAAAACCTTACGATGATGTTGCCAGACTCCATTTCATCATTCATAGTGATCATGAAAGCGGGAATGTCAGTGCTCATACAGGCCACCTTGTAGCAAGCTCATTATCAGATATTTATCTTGCCATTTCGGCAATGATTAACGGTCTTGCCGGCCCGCTTCATGGTCTTGCAGCCCAGAATGTGCTTATGTGGATTCACGAATTAATAGAAAGAGTTGGAGGTGAGGAGCGTGAACCCTCGGAAGACGAGGTAAAACAATATGTATGGGATACTCTTAATTCAGGTCAGGTTGTCCCGGGATTCGGGCATGCCGTTCTTCGTAAGACAGACCCACGTTATGCTCTGCAAAGAGAATTCAGCCTCAAACACCTTAAGGATGACAATGTGTTCAAATATGTTGATATGCTTTACAGAGTTGTTCCCCCGATTTTGAAAGAACAGGGTAAAGCTAAAAACCCCTGGCCAAACGTTGATGCACAATCCGGTGTTATTCAGTGGCATTATGGTGTGAGGGAATACGACTTCTATACCGTCTTGTTCGGAGTAGGAAGAGCATTGGGTATCAGTGCTAATATTATCTGGGACAGAGCTCTCGGATATCCGCTTGAAAGACCTAAATCTCTGACAACAGATATGCTGGAGCAGATGGCAAAAGCAAAAGTTGCCGAAACAAAAGGCGACAAATAGTTTAATGGTTTTTAATTTTCGGCTGTTTCAATATATGATTCCAAATCATTGAAGCAGCCGTTTCTTATTTGATTTATTTCATAACAATCTTAGAATTTTCCCATAACTATGGTTGAACAGTTTCATATTATACTGCCCGAATTCCCAAGGGGATTTCATCTGATTACACACATCATTGAAGATAATCTTCCCAAATTACCTGAAAAAGGAATTCTGCATATTTTTATTCAACATACCTCTGCCGGTCTTACAATTAATGAAAATGCCGACCCGACAGTGAGAACAGACTTTGAAACAGCCTTTAACAGATTGATTCCCGAAGGAGCTTCGAAATATATTCATACTTTTGAGGGCATTGATGATATGCCTGCCCATCTTAAATCCTCGCTTGTCGGACAGTCTGTGTCTATCCCCGTTTCAAACCACAGACTCGAGCTTGGAACCTGGCAGGGTATTTATCTTTGCGAATTTCGCAACCTTGGCGGCAAACGGAAAATTGTAATGACTGTTATATCCTGATAGCATAAAAATTATTATCTTAGCAAAAATTTTAAAGAGTGGGCATGTATTGTAAATGTTTGCTCTTTTATCCCTAAAATTCTGAAAATAGCTAGAAAATGATTGTTATTAACTATTAAAAAAGAAAAAGTTATGAAATTTATTGTATCCGTTTTAACGGTTATTGCAGGAATAATAATCGGCTTTCAGGCTTCAGCCCAGGTTCCTGTTGAAATTAGCGGAAAAACCGTAACAATGTCAAAGGGTGATCAACCGGCTTTTATTGTTGAAATTCCCCAGGTAACTGCTGAAAATGTAGAGAAATCCTGGATGAAACTTATCAGGCAAAATACAAAATCAAAAGTGTCAACTGAGAATGGTGAAATAACTATTCTTAATACTCAAATAGCTGAAATCAATGATAAACCGATAAATATTTATAGTGCTGTTTATCAGGTTGATTCTGCTGTTAAATTGGTTTCGCTTTTTGAAATTGACAGCTCATTTTTTTCTTTTGACGGGGATAAAGAGGATATGAATTATGAAAGAATTTATCAGGGAATAGAACACTTTTTACACAACTTTGCCGTTACGGAATACAGGGAAGCAACGGAAGAAGAGTTAAAAACTGAGAATAAGGAGCTGAAAAAACTCAACGGTGATTTACAAAAGCTTGTTAAACAGACAGAAACATTTCAAAAAAAGATTAGGCAAAACGAAAGTGACTCCTTGAATGCAGAGGATCAGATCAGTTCTCTAGAAGTTGACAAACAAAGAAAACAAGGCGAAATCGACAGTAAAAAAGAGTCCATGTCTTCAATTGCCGGAGATAAGGAACTGTATGATGAAGCTAAAAAGTACCTGAAAAGTCTTGAGAAACAAAGAAAGAAGATCGAAAAAGAGATTGATAAGCTTAAGGCAAATATAGTTGAATACCATTCGGATAATGTGGAATTAAAAAGAAGTATAGTTGAGAATAATAAAAAGAAAGAGGAGCTTCTTAATGAAATCTCGAAACAGCAGGAGACAGTGAAAAAGGTAACGAGGAAACTTGAAAACATAAAATAGAAACCGGCAATGGTACTATTAATAATATCTATTGTTATATTGATTATTTTAGCATGGATATTATTTGTCCCGTTCAGGTTTTGTATTGATACGACAATTGACCAATACTATTTTGAATGGTCGGGAATAGTTAAAATTAATTTCATTCCCGATAAGGTTGAGATTTTCTTTATAAGAGTAAAAATTCCGTTTTACCACCTTCATATCTATCCGGTAAAAAAGCTGATAGAGGAAGAAAAGGAGAAAAAGGAAAAGTCAGGAAAGGAGAAGAGTGAAAAAAACCTGTTACAGCGCATAAACAGGAAAGAGGTCAGAAAAATAAAGTTACTCTCAAAACTCGGATGGAAAGTATTTAAAGCACTCAAACTAAAAAAATTTGACGTAAATATTGATACCGGAGATGTTATCTATAATGCCCGGCTGATACCTCTGTTCGCTACACTCAACGGGAACAGGACAAATCTCCGGGTGAACTATCAGGGGATTGTAACTGTTGTTTTGTTGTTTGAACACAGTGTTTTCAGAATTTTAGTAATTTTGATAAAATTTTTATTTCATAACAGGAAAAAACTTTTAAAACTATAATTATGGATTTTAATATGGAAGATGTGCTCAATAAGGTTATGGAGCAAATGAATTCGGTTGCAAAAACAAAAACCGTTATTGGCGACCCGTTTGAACTTGGTGAGTTTACCTGTGTGCCCGTTATTAAGATTGGAGTTGGATTTGGCAGCGGCGGTGGCGGATCGGAAGCTGATTCAAAAGGGAAAAAGGTCGGGGGTGCAGGTGCCGGTATTGGGATGGAGCCAATAGGATTTCTCGTTTCGAGAGGTGATGAAATATCAATGGTTAGCGTTGCCCGCTCCAAAGGTTTGCAGTCGGTATTTGAAAAGGTACCTGATCTGCTCGAAAGTATTATTAAAAACAGAAAAGATAAGAAGCAGGAAGAAAAGGAAGCCGAAAACAGTTAATTCTGCTCCGTTTAACCTGTCATCCTGTAACTTAACGCAAATATTGAAGTCGGAGAATCTCGTGGTGAATGAGGCCGGATGAATTATGAAGGCGGATTGCAGTTTGCTGTGCCGAAAGTATGGATTTTCGACCACAGAACTATCCTGTATCAAATTCTCCTTTCCCTGCGTCGCTTTTCTGAATACCGTATAATTTCAGGAAAAAAAGCCTGAAATTCGGTTTTATATTTATCATAATCATTTTTTAGATCCGCAGTTGCATTTTCCATACCCGAGTTGAACAGAGTTCGTCCTGACATACCTTTCAAAGCCCTGTCAATTCCTTCAAAAGTACCGTAACCGACCAACCAGTTTGATTTTGCCATAAACGGGAGAATCCTTTTTGTTTTTGGCGGGAGAATAAAATATCTTTTTATTGCTATTTTGTACATCCTATTGGTAAAAGCAGTAATATCTTCGTTAGAGTAATCTTTCCAGTTTGCCGACAGAAAATGATCATAGAACATATCGACAATAACTCCTGCATACTTTTTATATTTTGGTTGCAATCTTGTTTTGCTCAATAAAAAGATCGGGTGCTTATCGGTAAAAGCATCTATTTCTCTGTGCAGTTTTATGCCTGCAATAATTCCTGCAGAGTATTTGTTTATTCTTTTGCCTTTGACATGATCGGCAATAAAATTCCCAAGAATAGTCTCCTCATTTTCACCTGATAAATATAAATGTGCCAGAAAGTTCATACATTATTATAGTAAGGCACAAAAATCGGAAATATTATTCATATTTTTTTCATAACTACTATTAATTATATACTTTTGCTTCCGGATATTAAAAACAGAGCAGAATAACAGAGATATGGAAAAAATAATGGTATTAGGTGATGAAGCAATAGCACAGGGAGCTGTTGATGCTGGATTATCGGGGATATATGCCTATCCGGGAACGCCTTCGACTGAGATAATGGAACATATTATGCACTCAAAGGAAGCAAAGGAGGGTGTAATCAGAACAGGCTGGTCATCAAATGAAAAAACTGCAATGGAAGCCGCACTCGGGATGTCTTATTCCGGTAAACGCACAATGGTGACTATGAAACATGTAGGTCTGAACGTTGCAGCCGATGCTTTCATAAACTCAGCTATTACGGGTGCCAATGGAGGATTGGTGGTGGTATCGGCAGATGATCCCTCAATGCACTCATCACAAAATGAGCAGGATTCGAGATTTTACGGAAAATTTGCTTTGATACCGATCCTC
>Ga0256913_10002100_pt1 | contig 10148 bp, 7 predicted proteins | sample Axial_MatmetaG_FD_185970 | JGI IMG/M metagenome (GOLD analysis project Ga0256913, IMG submission 185970) | Deep-sea worm associated microbial mat communities from Axial Seamount, Juan de Fuca Ridge, Pacific Ocean - Axial_Mat | ecosystem: Environmental > Aquatic > Marine > Oceanic > Microbial...
TTTTTTTCGTTAATTGGAATATATAAAAAAATATGATAAAAATATTAATTGTAAATTTGCTTTTATTATTCTTGATTTCCTCTTGCGTCAAAGACGTGGATTACAAACTTGACTTTGAAGGTAGTAAAATTTTAGTATATGCAGAAGGAACTGCAGACAAACCATTGCATGTATACCTTACAAAAACTTTTCCGCCATTAAATGAGCCTAAAAATCCGGATTCATTGTTAATAGATAATGCTTTTATTGAAGTTTATGAAAATGATATTTTAATTGATACATTAAAAAATGTTAATAATTATTATAAATCAAATTTTAATTTAAAACAAGGGTTTTCTTATAGATTAAAAATAAATATTGATAACAAAAACTTACTTTATTCTAAATATGACACCGTTCCTTATGCAGCAGCATTTATTGATGCAAAAGTAGTTTTAACAGAAATTGATACTTTTGAATATTTATCAAAGTATTATTTTAATACTATATTAAAAATAAAAAAATCTATTAAATATCCTTATAATGAAATATATGTTAAATTTTATTTTGAAAATGGACAAAAAGAAATTTATTATTATCTTTCTTCAAAATCAGACTTAATTGAATGTGATGGATGTTTTAATATACTAAATAATCAATGTGTAATAAATCTCAATAACGATCTTGTTATTTTAAATAATAAAATGCATTTGAATTATTCTCAATACAAAATATCCGAATTAGACAGTATAAAATTTTATTTAAAAACATATAGCAATATAGCTGAAAAAATATGTCAAGCGGGAATCGATTTTGAGGAGTATTATAACAATCCGCTACCGTTTGCCAGTAATCCGTCAATAGATTTTTCTAATATTGAGGGTGGTTATGGTCTTTTTATGTTAAATAATGTTGATAGTTTAACTATAAAATTAAAATAAATTTAATATGAATATGAAATTGAAGTTTTTAATAGTAATATTCTTATTTGGAATCAATGTTCAAGCCCAAATAAACATTCATGGGTATATTTATGATAAATCATCGGGTGAAACTTTAATCGGTGCATATATATATGAACCAACAAAAAAAATAAAAACCACCTCCAATACTTACGGATATTATACAATGTCAATACCCGAAGGAGTTAATAAAATTATCGTTTCTTATATTGGATATAAAAAATCTACGGAAGAATTAAATTTAACCAAGGATACTATTATAGACTTTTACCTCAGCGGAATAACTATAGATGAAATTGTTATTTTAGGAAATAAAGATAATGAAGAAAAACTTCAAGATAGAATAGAAATGGGAAGAGTGGGTTTGAATATTGAGAATATCAAGTCACTACCTACAGTATTTGGTGAATTTGATATAATGAAAACCTTATCTTTGACTCCGGGTATAAAACTTGGAATTGAAGGAATGACAGGATTGTCAGTGAGGGGAGGATCACCTGATCAAAACTATATTTTGCTCGATGATGCACCTGTATATAATCTGGCACATTTATTTGGTTTTGTATCTGTTTTCAATGGTGATGCCATTAAAAAATTTGATGTTTGGAAATCTTCTTTTCCGGCAAGATATGGAGGACGGCTTAGTAGTATCATCGATATCAAAATGAAAGAAGGTAATAAAAAACGATTCAGAGCAGATCTGGGATTTGGATTACTTGCTTCTCGGGTGTTGTTGGAAGGTCCTATCAACCGAAAAGCTTCATATATGTTTTCCGCCCGTTCATCGTACTTGGATATTGTAACTTTTCCTTTGAAAATACTTTATAATTCAGGCAAAGTTTCTGATTATTTTAATTACAGGATGTTGGATGTTAATGCAAAAATAAATTATACATTAACACCAAAAAGCAAATTGTTTTTAAGTTATTATCAAGGAATAGATAATTTGGCACAAAAATCAAGATCAGGAGAAAATGATGAAAATTCTTCCGGTGGTGGTTTGGATTGGGGCAATAGAACATTTACATTGAGATATTATAAAGAATTAAAGCCCGATTTATTTTTTACCGGTATTTTGTATAATTCGCATTTCTTTCAAAAAACTTTTGCTTTTGAAAAAAATACAAGTTCCGAATATAAAAAAGATTTTGATTTTTCTAACAAAACGGGATTAAATGATATCGGATTAAAATTGAACTTGGAATATTTATTTAAAAACAAACACTATATCAAAACCGGATTGGAAATAATAAAACACGATTTTACCCCTATAAATTTATATTCCGTGAATAGAGTGGATTCTACAATTTTCAAAAAAAAATTAGAATATGGTAACTTTGAAGGATCTGTTTTTGCAGAAGATCAAGTTGCTCTTAGCGAAGATTTAAGCACCAATGTCGGATTAAGATTATCTGCCGTCAATTTAAAACCGGGATTTAAGTTAAATTTTGAACCTCGTATCAGTTTTAAATATGACCTGCCAAATGATTATGCTTTGAAATTCGGCATTAGTAAAATGAGTCAATATATCAATTGGACTATTGGTTCGCAATCTTCTTTGCCATTTGATGTTTGGTTGCCGGCTACAAAAAAACTTCCGGGTCAAAGTGCATGGCATTACGGGCTTGGCTTGCATAAGACATTTGTGAAAAATAATGTTGATTTTTCATTGGAATTATATTACAAAAAAATGAAAGGTTTGGTCGAACTTCGTGAGGGTTTATCCCCATTATTACTTTTTACGAATAGTGATAGTCTTTATCAGATAGTTGCCAATGATGGAATTGGGAAAGCTTATGGAATGGAATTGTTTTTACATAAAAAAATAGGACGTTTTAGCGGTTGGATATCCTATGCTTTATCTTGGAATTATCGTAAATTTGACAGGCTCAACAATGGTAAATGGTATCCTCATGCCTATGACCGTCGACACGAATTATCATTGGTAATGAACTATCAGATAAATAGAAAATGGAAATTTTCTGCAAATTGGGTATATCATTCAGGCAATAGAGTTACAGTTCCGACAGCTTCTTTCTATCCTCAATGGGCTTCTGAAGAATACGGATATCCCGAACCACAATTTATCTATAGTGCTAAAAATAACGGTAAAATGTCCGATTATCATCGATTGGATATAAGTCTTTCTAAAACTTGGACTTCCAAAAGAAAAAATACAAAAACATTTCAAATAAGTATTTACAATGTTTATAATAGAGCCAATGCAATGAGATTATTTGCCGTTTCCGAACCCAAGTATAATGATAAAAATGAAGTGATTGGATATAAATACAAAATGGTACAAAGATCATTTTTACCTATAATACCTTCATTTTCATTTTCGATAAAATTCGACAGAAAAAAATCAGAAGAATTATTTTATGAACCTAATTCAAGGTTTGAGTTTTAATAATTACCATTTATAAACAAATTATTTTACTTATTAAAATTAAAGATTTCATAAATACCATAAGAACGTGAGTTCAATAATTCTTTATTCTTGCTCCCAAAATAAATTCATAGTCATTTTCTTGTAATTCTACAATGTTTTGACTTGATAGCAAACCGCTATCGGCAATTTTGAATATTTCCCTACAAGAGCAATTATGTCGTTTTTATGACAATTAAAAACATGAGTTCGATTATGCATTTTACTTCTGTAATACTAATACAACCATTTCATTATTTATCTATATTATATAAAATTATATGTATTTTTATCTGATATCGATAAATATCTGGTAATTTCCTTTTATATTTTTGCAATACAAAAATCATATTTATTATGAAATATCCAAGTTTATTGATACTAGCATTATTATGTTTGATGAATACAATGCAAAGTCAGGATACATTAAAACTGAAAAATCAGGATACTATGTTGGTTGATGTTCTTCAAATGGACAGATCAAGTGTATTTTTTATCGATTCAAAAGACAGCATAAAAACCATTAAATCTATGAACTGGGAAAATATAGAATTTCTGCATCTGTTTAAAAATAATTTTACGCCTGGTGAAGAAAATTTTGTTGATAGTAAAGATACCATACCATATTTTTATAAAAAACCGGTTGGTATTTCTTTAGATATATTTCCCGGACTTGGCGGATCGTTAAATTGCGATATTGGCAAAAACGTTAATATTTCTGTCGGAGCAGGTTTGTTTTATTTGAAATTTGGTACTAAGTTATATATCACAAAACCCAAAAAAGGGAAAAGATTATTCATAGACACAAATCTTTATAACTTTGTTATTACGAGGAAAAACTACCTCAATTTCAATTTTGGAATCGAAATAAGAAAAATCCGGAAAATCAATTTTGTTTTTGATTGTGGAGTTTTTGTTTCAAACGAAGTTGTTTTTCCAATGATAGGTTTAGGTTTCGGTATTAGAATTTAAAATAAATCACAAAAATTTTAAACAGATGATTAAAATAATAAATCTTGCTATTATATTTTTACTGGGTTTTCAATTTCTCCTTTCCCAGGATGTTATTTTATTAAACACCGGTAAATCCATAAAATCCAAAGTTTTACTTGTACAAGATGGAAAAATCTATTATAAACTATATGCAAATAAATCTAATAAAGTAATAACTATAAATCTGGATAAAATACAAAATGTTTATTTGGATAAACAAATGAAATTGTTAAGCGAAATCAAAAATAAAAAAGATTCTTCAGAAAACATTGTAATACAAAAAACTAAAAAAAATATTGAAGAAAAACCAATAATACGGGATACAAGCAAAAATAAACTTACAAGAATAAAACATATTTTAAGCTGGTCAAAAAAAGCCAAGTGTCTGGGACTTGGAACTGATATCTTTTTTACTGGTAAAAATCAAAGATTTACCGGATTAAGTTTGGATTTTTATATTTCCGATAATATCAATACCTCAATCGGTTATGGATATTTTCAAGGACAAGCAAATCCTTATGCTACCGGTACGATAATATTACCTTTAAAAAACAGCAATTGGTCGATAACATCATCTTATCAATTGATACTACTGGATAATAAAGCAATTACAAACCTTGAGATTTTCCCTGACAATGATCTATTTGACGAAGCAAAATACAACATCTATAGTTTGGGAATGGAATACAGAGATGATACCGGATTGACGGCAAAATTTTGGATTGGTACTTCTTTTACTAAAACTATCTCTAAAAATAAATATTCGGGAATACTATTCGGTTTCCGCATAGCCGGACATATCTGGTAGTTTTATAATTAAAGCGTATTAACTTAATCCGGTAATAACACCATCTGCATCTATATGCATTCCGGCACTTGCCGGTTTGGACGGCAATCCGGGCATACGCATCAATTTACCTAGAATCGGTATAATAAATCCAGCTCCCGTATTAATATCAACTTCCCGTACAAATACATTAAAATTCTCAGGTCTGCCGTATTTAGCCGGATTATCTGATAATGATTTTTGCGTTTTCGCCATTACAATCGGAAGATGTCCATAACCCAATTTTTCTATTTTCTTAATCGTCGATGATGCCCTTTTTGAATATTCAACAGCATCAGCTCCGTATATTTCTCTGGCAATAAGACAAATTTTATCTTTTACCGGTTTATTCCAATCATAAAGAGGTTTGAAATGATTTACTTTTTTATTGATAATATCTATAACTTCATTTGCCAATTCCGTCATACCTTCGCCTCCTTTAGCCCATTCTTCGGCTTTAATCGCTTTAACTCCTATATCCTTTGATTTATTTATTACCATTGTTATTTCTTCTTCCGTATCGGTTGGAAAAACATTGATGGCTATCACCGGATCGATACCGAATTTTCTTATATTTTCAACATGTTTTTCAAGATTTACAAATCCTTTTTCAACAGCATCCAAATTAGGATTTCCAAAATCCTTTTCCCCACCATGATATCTCAATGCTCTAATCGTAGCTACTAAAACTACCGCTTCGGGATTCAATTTTGCATAAACACTTTTGATATTTAAAAATTTCTCCGCACCGAGATCTGCACCAAATCCCGCTTCGGTTACTACATATTCACTCAAAGATAAACCCATTTCCGTAGCGATTATTGAATTTGTCCCTTGTGCGATATTAGCAAAAGGTCCTCCGTGAATAATAGCGGGATTATGCTCCAAAGTTTGAACCAAATTGGGTTTTATCGCATCTTTTAGTAATATTGTCATCGCATCTTGAGCTTTAAGATCCCGTGCATAAACGGGATTGCCATCAAGATCAAGACCTATCAAAATATTTCCTAATTTCTCTTTAAGATCTTTAAGATTTTTTGCAAGACACAATATTGCCATTACTTCTGACGCAGGAGTGATATTGAATCCGTCTTCCCTTGGGACTCCGTCCGTTTTTCCTCCGAGACCAATGACCGTATTACGCAATGAGCGATCATTCATATCCATTACTCTTTTCCAGAAAATTTGTCTTACATCAAGTCGTAATTCATTTTTAAAATGGATATGATTATCTATTAATGCAGAGAGAAGATTATTGGCTTTCTCCACAGCTGCAAAATCACCGGTAAAATGAAGATTTATGTCTTCCATCGGAATAACTTGAGCATAACCTCCTCCGGCAGCACCACCTTTGATGCCAAAAACCGGACCCAATGAAGGTTCTCTTAATACTACAGTCGCCTGTTTACCTATTGTATTCAATCCGTCTGTAAGTCCGACACTTACTGTAGTCTTACCTTCACCTGCAGGAGTTGGCGTCAAAGCTGTAACCAATATCAAATGGTTATTTTTGATTTTATCTTTATCGATTAACCTCAAAGGCAATTTAGCTATATATTTACCATAAGGTTCAAAGTCATCTGAATTGACATTAAGCTTTTTAGCTATTTTCTTTATTTTAAATAATTTTGTAGCATTTGCTATCTCTATATCTGACAAATATTTTTTCTCCATAGCCTGTTTGATTTTCAGAACGTAAAGATGAGATATTTTATATATATAACAAAAAGTAAATAGATTATTTATTACTTCATTGCTAATATCAACATTTATCTTTACTTTTGCACTTTTATTATAAAAAATAACTTACTAAGGTGTTAGCCTTTATTTATAGAATAAAGTATTTTGCCTTATTAATTGCTACAAAAAATACACTGTTATGATCAATATTAAATTTCCGGATGGTACCGTTAAACAATTTGAAGCAGGAATTACTCCTCTTGAAATAGCTCAAGGAATAAGTGAAGGATTGGCGAGAAATGTGCTTTCTGCAGGTGTAAATGGTAAAGTTCAAGATGCAACCATTCCTCTTGTTGAGGATACCGAATTGATATTATATACGTGGAAAGATAAAGAAGGAAAAGCTACATATTGGCATTCTTCAGCTCACCTGATGGCTGAAGCATTGGAAGAACTGTATCCCGGCATAAAATTCGGTATCGGTCCCGATATAGAAAACGGATTTTACTATGATGTGGATTTTGGAGATTATGAATTCACTAAAGACGACTTGAAAAAAGTGGAGAAAAAAATGATGGAACTTGCTAAAAAAAGACAAACTTATGTCAGAAAAGAAGTTTCAAAACAAGAAGCCTTGGATTATTTCACAAAAAAAGGAGATGAATACAAAATAGAATTGATACAAGATCTTGAAGACGGCGAAATCACTTTTTATCAAACCGGAGATTTCGTTGATCTTTGTCGAGGACCTCATTTACCCGATACAAAACCTATAAAAGCGGTAAAACTTCTTAATATAGCCGGTGCTTACTGGCGAGGAGATGAAAACCGCAAAATGATGACTCGTATCTACGGAATCACTTTCCCACAAAAAAAGGATCTTAAAGAATATCTTGAGATGCTTGAAGAAGCAAGAAAAAGAGATCATAGAAAATTGGGAGCTGAATTAGAACTTTTTATGTTTTCCGATAAAGTAGGGGCAGGATTACCGATATGGTTGCCGAATGGAACTTTATTGAGAAAAAGACTGGAAGAATTTTTAATAAAAGAACAAGAAGATGCAGGATACGTACAGGTTATTACACCTCATCTAGGTAAAAAAGATCTTTATGTGACTTCCGGGCATTATGAAAAATACGGTAAAGACAGTTTTCAACCGATTCACACACCTAGAGAAGGTGAGGAATTCTTATTAAAACCTATGAACTGCCCTCATCACTGTGAGATATACAATCACAAACCTCATTCGTATAAAGAATTACCGATCAGAATCGCTGAATTCGGTACTGTTTACAGATATGAACAAAGTGGAGAATTGCACGGATTGACAAGAGTCAGGGGTTTTACCCAAGATGATGCTCATATTTTTTGTACTTCCGATCAATTGAAAGATGAATTTTTGGCTGTACTCGAATTAACTAAAAAGGTATTGAGTAAACTTGGATTTGCCAATTATACCGCTCAAATTTCTCTTAGAGATCCGGAAAATAAAGAAAAATATATAGGTAGTGACGAAAATTGGAATAAAGCCGAACAAGCAATTATCGATGCAACAAAAGAAGTCGGGCTGGAAACCACTACTGAACTGGGTGAAGCAGCATTTTACGGACCTAAACTCGATTTTATGGTCAAAGATGCCCTTGGTAGATCGTGGCAATTAGGTACTATTCAAGTGGATTACAATTTGCCTGAAAGATTCGAGCTGGAATATATCGGAGCAGACAATCAAAAACATCGTCCTGTTATGATCCACCGCGCTCCTTTCGGTTCTATGGAAAGATTTGTCGGAGTACTGATAGAGCATACCGAAGGTAAATTTCCATTATGGCTTACTCCCGAACAATTCAGGATATTACCGGTCAGTGATCTGTATCTTGACTATGCAAATAAAGTACTCAATGAACTCAAATCAAAAGGACTTAGAGGAAGTATTGATGATAGAACAGAATCCGTAGGAAGAAAAATCAGGGATACGGAATTGAAGAAAATACCATTTATGTTGATAGTAGGCGAAAAAGAAGTAGAAGATGATATGGTTTCAGTCAGAAAACAAGGTGAAGGAGATATTGGAAAAATGAAAATAGAAGAATTTGCAAATTTCATTAATGACCAGTTATAATGAATGATTTGATTATCTCGGCAATTCAATTTGATATTGCATGGGAAGACAAAGAAGCTAATTTCAGAAAGCTGGAATCATTACTAAAAAATATCCCATCTGATTCCGGTGTAATATTGCTTCCCGAGATGTTTACTACGGGATTCTCTATGAATTCACGGGTTTTGGCGGAAACAATGTCCGGAAGCACAGTTGAATGGATGAAAAAAATTTCAATATCCCTCGATAAAGTAATTGCCGGAAGTTTGATAATCTATGAAAATAATAAATATAGAAATAGATTTCTTTGGGTACAACCTGACGGCAAAATGGAGTTTTACGATAAAAAACATTCTTTTAGCCCCGGAGGTGAAAACGAAAATTATACCAACGGTACCAAAAGAGCGGTTTTTGATTTCAAAGGATGGAAAATATTTCCTTCCATCTGTTATGATTTGAGATTTCCTTACTGGTTAAAAAACGACTTGAATTATGATATTTTGATCAATGTTGCAAATTGGCCTAAAATCAGAGCAGTGCATTGGAAAACTTTTTTGCGATCCAGGGCAATAGAAAATCAGGCATTTGCCATAGGTATTAATAGAATTGGTATCGATGGAAGAAATATCGAATATTCAGGTGATTCTGCCGCTTATGATTTTGACGGCAATATATTGACACAACTCGGCAATACAGAAGGAATAATAACCACCTCTTTCAATAAGAATAACTTAATGGAATACAGAAACAAGTTTCCTTTTCTTAAAGATATGAGCTAAGGAAGAAAATATGTATAAAGCATTACTACATCTCCCTATCTTTGTAACACTGCGAAAAACAAACATCAGATAAAGCTTTAAGCCTTATAACGTGAGTACGACTATTCTTATTACTCAAGATTAGAAGCTATCCCGGCTGCTATTTCCATAAATTCCTCTTCCGTAAATTTCAATTTTTCATTGGAAAAATTCATATCTCCAATATCGTCTAAAGGAATCAGGTGAATATGCGCATGTGGAACTTCAAGCCCGATAACAGACATTCCTACTCGCTGACAAGGAATGGTTTTTTTGATAGCTTTTGCTATTTTTTTTGCAAATACAATATAATCTCTAAGCAGATTATCATCAATATCAAACATATAATCTATTTCCTGTTTGGGAACTACAAGAGTATGTCCTT
>Ga0256913_10002101_pt1 | contig 10146 bp, 5 predicted proteins | sample Axial_MatmetaG_FD_185970 | JGI IMG/M metagenome (GOLD analysis project Ga0256913, IMG submission 185970) | Deep-sea worm associated microbial mat communities from Axial Seamount, Juan de Fuca Ridge, Pacific Ocean - Axial_Mat | ecosystem: Environmental > Aquatic > Marine > Oceanic > Microbial...
ATTATCGGGCAAACCGGACAATTGTATTTTTCTCCAGTTTTTGCCTCCGTCATCAGTAACTTGAATCAAACCGTCATCGGTACCTGCATATATCAAGCCTTCTTTTACCGGAGATTCTGAAATAGACGTAATTGTGTTGTAGGTTGACATTGCATATACATCCCACGGAGAATCCCATGATTGTTTTTTACCCATTATCGGCATATTGAATCTCTCTTTATGATCAGTAAGGTCTCCTGATATAGGAATCCAGTCGTCACCCCTGTTATCAGATCTCCATATCCTGTATGAACCGTAGTACAATCTTGCCGGAGAATGTGGACTTACCAAAATAGGTGAATCCCAATTGTATCTTTCAAAAGGTTCTCCTTCACCCGGTTGAGGTTGGATATGTATCACTTCACCTGTTGTCCTGTCAATTCTTACCAGATTGCCTTCTTGCCACTCAGCATACATAATATCGGGATTTCCCGGTTCGGTTGCAGGTTGATGACCATCTGCAAACAAGACTATTTCCCAATCCCTGTTTGATATTCCCGATCTGTCATCAGTTCTGGAAGGACCACCCTGAGTATTATTGTCTTGGGTACCACCATATATCCAGTAAAAAGGTTTAGTATCATCAACTGCAAGTTTATAAAATTGCGTAACAGGTAGATTATTTACAAACCTCCAGGTTTTTGTATTGTCAAAACTCTCATACAATCCACCATCGGTACCAACAATCAAATAATTGGGATCTTCTTTTAAAAACACCAACGCATGATTGTCCGGATGTTTGTTTCTCTCCATCATCTCGTTAAAAGTCTTGCCTCCGTCCTCAGATACTAGCATTCTGACATTTGCAAGATATATTCTATCAAATTTATGGGGACTTGCCCAAAGTTCCTGATAATAATGAGGACCGGTTGCTCCGCTTACAGTATTAGATTGCTTTATCCATGATTCACCCATATTGGTTGATTTATATACTGCTCCTTTTCTTCTGTTCAATTCCACTGCGGCATATATAACATTGGGATTAATTGGGGAAACAGCTATTCCTATTTTACCTTTTTTGCCTTTAGGCATACCTTTCATTATCTTTTTCCAGGTATCTCCGCCATCTTCCGAACGAAAAATAGCAGTTTTGAATCCTCCTCCCATATATGAAGCGATTGTCCTGTGTCTTTCCCATGTAACTGCATATATTCTATCCGGATTGGACGGATCGATATCTATATCCGTAACTCCCAACCATTTATCATCACCAAGAGATCTTTTCCATGTCTTTCCACCATCGATGGATTTATAAAATCCTCTATCACCACCCTCTGACCATAAAGGACCTTGCACTGCAACCCAGATAATATTGGAATTAGCAGGATGAATAATGATCTCTGAAATATGTTCGGATTTTTTCAAACCCATATTTTTCCACGTCTTGCCATCATCAGTACTTTTATAAATACCATCCCCGAATCCCACATGTCTTCCTCCTACATTTTCCCCGGTACCGACCCAGACAGTATGATGGTTTTGGGGATCTATTGTTATACAACCGATAGAATATGATTTTTGACCATCAAAAACAGGCTTCCACGTAGTACCGGAATTTACCGTTTTCCATACACCACCTGATCCTACTGCGACATACCTGATATTATGATTTACAGGATCAATTGCTATATCGGCAATCCTCCCGGACATCAGCGCCGGGCCGATATTCCGGAATTTCATACCTGTAAAGGTGCTTTTATTTAAAGGTGATTTGTTTTTTACAGATGTTTGAGCATAAGTTGAAACAAAAAACAATAACACAAGAATTACAGGATGAAATATTTTCTTCATAACTAACGATTAGATGAATAAAAAAATATAATGCCCTAAAATTACCAATATTAGTTCTAAAATAAAAGAATAAGCAAAATAATTTCAATTCTTACCATCATTTAATATCCGGAAAAGTACTACATAAATGATAACCGCATTTAAACCGGATTTACAATCATTTTACTTCAATCTACTTTCAATTACAATATACTCTGCTTTTTATCAGGAATAATAGACATTGCTCTTTCGCTCATAGCGGTAATGGTCAAAGCAGGATTTACTCCTGGATTGGCAGAAATAGCAGAACCATCACAAACATACATATTTTCATAACCGAATACTTTATGGTTTTTGTCTATAACTCCTGATTCTTTATCTTTTCCTATAACACAGCCACCCAATATATGTGCAGTCGAAGGTGTACCTGTAAGTGTTTCTAGAACAAAAGTCAATGCTTTCCCTTTTACATTCTTTGCATATTGTTCTGCCAGTTTATGAGCTTCCGGCAGGAATGCGCTTGGAGGATTTCCATCCTGCAATGATGTTACCGGAAATAATTTCCCGGGATTCATTTTAAGTTTTCCTTCAAGATCTTCCATATAAAGCAGTACTACTGTTTGTTTTGCAAAATTTCTAACCGTATATATTTTCAACCATCTCAGGGGTTGTTTAGCAAGTTTAATAACTAATTTCATCAATCTTTTCCACCAAAGCGGCTCTGAAACCATTGGCAAAACTCCTATCCTCCAAAATCCTGATCCGGAACCGTATCTTACGGGTTCCAGATGTCTGTGCTCTGATGTGTTCAGTATAGACCCTATCGCAACACCTTTGCTCATATCTATATTTTTATCGGTAGAAGTTACAAATATAAGAGCTTCGTTATTGCTTCTTATATCCATTCCGATTCTGTCGCTGATATCCGGCAGCGACTTCTTCTTCAATTTAGCCAGTAATGGTACCGTACCTAGTACTCCACCTGAAAATACAATACCTTTTGTAGATAATTTTTTCTTTTTGGAAAAATATTTTCCTGTTTTTCTATATAAAACTTCATAGCTGTTTTCCGTACGATCCACACCGGTAACATAATGCTCTGCAAGAATATCGGCACCGTATTTTTGTGCCAAAAAAAGATAATTTTTATCCAAAGTGTTTTTTGCATTATACGGGCATCCGGTCATACATTGTCCGCAATAGTTGCATCCGGTTCTAGCAGGTCCTTTACCGTCAAAATACGGATCAGGAACTTCTTTATCCTCATCTCCGAAAAAAACAGCCACTTTGGTTGTTTCAAATTTATCATTCATAGATATTTCCCCGGCCAACTTTTTAAGCTTATTGTCTGCGTCAAAAAATCTAGGATTTTCAGAGGCACCCAACATTTTGTATGCAATATCATAATAAGGTTTCAGTTCATTCTTCCAATCCAATATTTCCTTCCAGGATCCCGAATTAAAAAAATTGTCTTTGGGTTTGGGTAATGTATTGGCATATACAAGCGAACCACCACCTACACCTACCCCGCTTATTACGGACAGATGCCGGAAAAAAGTCATTTTGAAAATCCCTTTAAATCCCAAAGCAGGAAGCCACATCCATTTCTTTAAATTCCAGTTTGTTTTAGGAAAATCCTCAGGTTTTTTCCATTTCCCCTTTTCAATAACAAGAACAGAGTAGCCTTTTTGTGATAATCTAAGAGCGGCAACAGAACCGCCGAATCCCGATCCGATTATAATATAATCATATTGTTTTTTCATAACGGTAGTAAAATTACTAAATATTTTCTTGAATTCAAATAATGATTATATTAATTTGGCAAGTTTTATTTGTAAAAATTCAAAAAACACTATTTATGAGGGCACTACATTTTATTAGTTCGTTCTATTCTATAACTATTCTTTTTGTTTCCGTAAAATACTTATTCATTATTGTAACAAAATAGATACCTGCTTTTAATCCAGGTGTACTTATTGTTATATTGTTTTTGTAATATTTATTTGCAAAAATTTCTTGCCCTTTAATATTGTAAATAATAATTTTATTTTCCGGTTGATGTTGCTGATCAATCTCAATATTAATTGTTTTCATAGTAGGATTAGGATAGATAGTAGCATACTCCCCTATTTCATTTGTCATGTTTATATTGGATGTTGTTAGCGTTGTATCAAATGCTTCAATTATTATAACACCTGCATTAAAATCCGATAAAAATATCTTTCCGTCATTAGCTATTTCTATATTTTCACTACCAAATAAATTTGTCCAGGTTCCCCTACCTTCAAATTTGCCTACAACAGGATAATTACTGCCGGAAATATCAAGAATAATAACACCGTTTTTTTTATCGGCTATATATAAATAATTATTGATTAGTTTTATATCTACTTCTGACATATTGATATTATCGTAAGAATCAATATAAGTGAAGTTTGAACCATCCAGGGAGTAAAACTGTATTGATGTATTTTTTCCGACAGCTACGATATTTTTTTCAACAGCAATGGAATTTATCTGACCTGGTCCCGTTGAAATAGAATCAATAGGTATGAATTTATCATTTTGAATTTTAGATGCAACAAGATATACTGTTGAAGGAGATGAAATATTATTTTTTGAACCATAAAAAACAGTATCGTTATTAACTGTTATACTTTTAGTATTATTTGCCGAATTTATAGTTGTTAAAGCATTGCTGTTCGGGACAAAAGGATCGTAAATCGACATTGAATATAATGATCCCACAACTATTCTTTGCCCTCTATTTGTTGATATTTTATGTATCTCACCGGTGAAATTTAAATGATATAATGAATCGACTGATCCTCCCTGCTTCCATGGTTTTATATTGTAAACAGTACCGCTTGATAAAATTATTAATGTATCATTTAAAAATTCAAAATCACCTACAAATCGGTGACTTTTCCCTTTTGGATTATAGATGTGCAATATTAATGAATTTGTCATAAAGCCATTGCTAAACAACAGACTGTCTATTTTATAAGCTGCCAGTCCCCACCCTTCGTGAGCAACCCACAATGTATCACCCCGGATTTTACTTTTTTGTGTCCAGCCTCCGGTAGAAATTAGCATTAATGTGTCAAGAGGTATTCCGCTAAAGATATTATTAATCGCTATGCCTAACCATTCCGATGCTGTAGCCATATATGGTGTTCCTCTGATAAGAGATACATCAAAATTCCAGAGTCCCGTATTTACATAATCTATCTCTTTTAGTGAGCCGGATGGCAATTCTGTCGCATCAATAATCGGAATATAGGATAAAGGAGAGCCTTTAAGCGTATCTATTGCGCAACCGGTAGCAATATATAGAGTATCATTTCTAATATCCATATTTTGGATATTTGCAGCTGCTAATACAGGTATTCCGTTTATATCATATGAATCCAATTTTTTAATATCTTTCCCATCAAAATTTAAAGCAAGAAAATGAGAAGTAGTACCGGCATTTGAAGAACCTCCGCAAATATATAATATATTGTTGTTTCTATCAGAAAACCTTATTTTACTAATCCCTTTAATACTTGCATCCTTATAAACTGCTATATAGTTATTTAGATCATTTTTATTGTAGATCTGAACCTCTCCTTTCAACAGTTTTCTTACCCCCATAGCAATATAATCTCCTTTTTCTGCTATACAAAATACATTTCCCTGAAAAAATAATGCAAAAGGACCTATATCTGGTAAAGGAGTAAATCCCGTACTATTTGAATATTTTAATCTGGCATTGCATACATTTGTTGGAATTATTAAAGTATCACCTTTAAGAATCATGTCATAAGCTGCTCTTTTATCAGTTCCATCAATATACTTATGAGCTATTACCGGCAAATCAGGTGATGACAAATCAATTGCATATATACCATCAAAGGTTGCCGATACCATTAATGTATTGCTGTCAAACAATATTGTTTCGGTAATTAATCCTAAAAAAGGGCGTTTTCCTATAATTTTAGGATTGTTAATATCAGTCATGTCATATACCCAAAGACTTGTTCCAGCACCGACAAAAAGACGATGTGACAGACTATCGTAATTTACATGATACCCTGATCCTCCGGGAGTTTGTCCTATTCTACTTAATTCTACCTGTGCATTGGTTCCTATAGAAAAAGTTAATAGAAAAATAAATACGATGATTTTCATGTGTTTAAAATTTTATTTCATAAATATTTTTTATCCAGTATGATCGAACAACAATCTCTTTTACTCATTCTTTCAGGTATAAGAATCTTTGTGTTGATTCAGTGGATACATAAACTATTATTTAATTAATTTTTTAGTAAATATTTCTTCGTTTTTATTTTTAAGGTTCAATAAAAATTCACCATTTGGCAGTTCTTTTGTTTTGATAAAATATTTAGAAACGGAAATATCTTTACTCCGTAAAATAGCCTGCCCTCTAATATTATATAATGATATATCCCAGGTGGATTTCGGAAAATTAGTGAAATCTATGACAAAATAATCGGTAATGGGATTCGGGTAAATATTTATATCGTTTGTTATTAAACCGGGCTTTTTATTATTTGAGTTTTTATAAGTATCAGGAGCTGTTGCAAATAAAAAACCACTCTTTGTTTCAAACCACATTTTGTAAATATCTGAACCGGTATCAAAGATCACATCAGGTGCCCAGGGACCACCTTCATCTATCAAGGCATCATAAGGTAATGTTCCCGTATTAAACAAGGGGTTATTTTCATATTTTGTCCAATTTATTCCATCGTCTGAGGTAGCAAAGCAAATCCGTAAAGTATCGAATACAAATGTATTTGGATTAAAATCGCGGGAACCCGCTGATGCATACCACATTTCGTAATGATCTGTTTTATATATAACGGCAGGAGTTCCTAACCACACATCATCATAAGTTCCTATTGGTCCGTTTGACAAAACCGGATTTTCTGTATTTCTTATCCAATTTATTCCATCGTCTGAGGTTGCCAGTCCGATTTGTATTTTCCAGGTTACAGTGTCAATACCATTATACCACATCATTAATTTACCTGTTAAAGCATTTTCAAGTATTGCTGGCGATTCTATCCATGTTCCATCCCAGTCACCATAGTTTCCTCTGTAAAAAACCGGATTATTAGCATATTTTATCCAATTAATGCCATCTTTAGAATAAGCAACACCTATCGCTGAATGAGTTACAGCTTCGGAATGCGTCAAATCGGTATTATAACCGATTGAGTCACCGTAGTAATACAATAAATACCCACTGTCAACTTTAATTATTTCAGGAGTATCTAACCACTTTGAGTCCCATTCGCCTTGATATCCGGTATTAATAACCATATCGGAGTGTTTCGTCCAGTTTATTCCATCTGTGGAATAGGCATAACCAATACGGGATTTAAAATCTCCTCCTACGGCAGCATACCACATTTTTAAAGTGTCGTTTTCCAACAACACAGTAGGTTGTCCTACTGCAACAACATCATAAAACGCAGGACCTTTTGTGAAAACAGGATTATTTGTATATTTTACCCAGTGAATTTGAGCTTGCAAATTTACAGATAATGCGATAAGTATCAGAATGATATTTGCTTTCATATTATATAAGTTTCATTATATCTTATATTTCAGTTGGTTTATCATCCCTAATGTATCCCAATAGCATCTTATCCCTAAGTCTTTACAAATATACATAAAAAATATCGAATAACCTGAAAATCCAGATGTTAATTATTTCGTGACAGTGTAACGACAATTATTTTTACTTTGTTCTTTCCATCGTATCCGGTAATCTATTATAAATTTCACAAATTCAGCAAGCGTAGATTTAAGAGCTCTAATTTTTATACCGACAGTATTGTCAGTCTGTCAATTATTCAACTGATCTTTGTGCTTTCGTAGTTATATTTTTTTTAAAGTTTTGTATTTATTTATTAATCCGGTCAAATTTTAAGGCACTTCTGTTTTTCTACCTCGTTTCATATATTCTTCACAAACAGCATCACCCTGTCCTATATTATGTGGGTTTCGCATTCCTAAACCAAAAACTTTTCCTTGAATATAATCAACATAGTTGCAATATTTCGAAAGTTCAGGAACACCACATATATTATAATATTTAATTACACCACATTCTGTACAATGAAAACAAAAATCATTGGTTTTACCATCTGCTTTTTTATATTCAATTTGCCAACCTGCAGGATTATCTTTTGTTTTATTAAAAGATTTTTTCATTAGTTTTAAGAATATTTTATCATTTTATTGTGATAGTCCCGATATGTCTTTTCAAATTTCTTTATTTTTTTATCTATTGATTTTTTATCAAGAGTATTATTATCTTTCATTTGTAGTTTTTTTTGATAAGAATATCGACTTAAAATAGATAAGAATAAATATTATCCCAAAAACTCCCGCTAAACCATATAAATAATCGAATGTAGCACCGTAAATTGCAACCGAGATTCCGGTGAATATTGCATTTAAACTAACAAGAACAAACAATGGTTTATTCACTTTCGGAATACTACCGATAAATACTCCTATCAAACTTATAGTCGTAGGGCATTCGGCACTAAAAAATACCATTCGAGGGAATGTAAATCCTGTTGCTATTTCAATCAAAGGATAAAGGAAAATCCCTGAGAAAATAAAAAATAATGAAGTGTATCTTATAGCCTTATTATCGGATAGTTTAATATCCGTCCAATTAAAAACAACATCTAAAACTAAAAATAACGCAACAACCCAAAGTGCAATACCTCCAATCAGAGCATCATCTCCCATAAAATCTTTTCCAATATAGATTGCATATCCCGAATAAATATAAATGATAGCATAAATTCCCATTAAAATTCTGCTATTGGCTTTTGATGGCTTTTTATAGCTGCGATAAAGTTGAAACAAAACAGCAATTGCAAAAATTATGGGGATAATAAAAGCCCAAACTCCCAGTGTGTTGTTAACCCAAACAATACTTTCAAGTATCTTTTCAACCATTTCTTTGTTGAACATAATAATATCTTTTAATATTTAGTTAATAGTATTTTATTACTAAAATTTCTAAAACAAATAGCAAAATATAAGTGGCATCTTTCAAATTTGGTGTCTTTTCTAAGATTAAACCTTTTTGTTAAGATAAATCTAAATATTTGGCTAAATTATCCCTTTTCACAGACTAATAAACCACCAGATAATTTAATACAGGGGGTTCTTTTTGATTTTTAGCTGTTTTTTATGCTAATCTATTGACTTTATGTTTATTTTTGTCCTCTTTTATTTTATTTAGGACAGTATTGAATAATAGCTAATAAATACGGTTATTTTTTATACTAATTTTCAAAACCAATAAATTTAATCTTAGATTTGGTATTTTTTAGATTTTTTTACCCGTGTTTTAAAAATAATCTAAATTGGTCTCGTTAGTAAATCAGCAAAACCTATTCTAATATTATTTTTTGCGTAACAATCCCTTTTACTGTTGTTACTTTTACAAAATACACACCTTTTGGTTCTTCACTTAAATCTATTGTAATATTTTGCTTGAAAGCATTTATTGTTTTGATGCTTTTGCCAACAATATCGAAAACTTCTATTGTGTAATTATTCGGTGTTGCCTGTATTTTAAATATTCCATTTGTTGGATTTGGATAAATCTTAATATTACCAATATTATCATAAAATAAATCTGTTGTTATTACATAAGTAATATTTATGCAATCAGTAACTCCACATCTGGTACTATCTATAACAGTAACACAATAATTTCCTGTTCCAAGTCCTACATTTGTAGAATCTGCGGTGTAAGTAGGTGAAGCATTATCGAAATAACCTGTTGGTGTATTCCAAGTATAATTCGTATATCCCGAACCGGCATCAAGAACTATATTTTGATTTGCAAAAATTGTTGTATCATTACCTAAATCTACTACAGGATTATCGTGAATAACAACATTTGCACTACTTGTTCCTGAACAAGCGTTGGCATCTGTTAGTGTTACAGAAGCAGTACCTGAAGAATAAAAATATGTACAATTACTTGTATCACCATTTGACCAAATATATGTTGACATAGGTGGTATAGTATCAATGCACAAATAAACTCCATACCCCTCACATGTTTCTAATGAGCCTGTAATATTAATAACAGGATTTAATACTTTTTTTACTGTTACAACATTACTTGTATCAGCATAAACTAAAGTATCGCTAACAATTCTCCTATACAACATAGAATCTGATGGCATAGCAGGTGTATATGTTTCTGCGTTATTTGTTCCATTTGCATCAGTCCAAGTAATATTATCTGAGCTTTCTTGCCATAAATAAGTATAAGTACCAATTCCG
>Ga0256913_10002102_pt1 | contig 10145 bp, 7 predicted proteins | sample Axial_MatmetaG_FD_185970 | JGI IMG/M metagenome (GOLD analysis project Ga0256913, IMG submission 185970) | Deep-sea worm associated microbial mat communities from Axial Seamount, Juan de Fuca Ridge, Pacific Ocean - Axial_Mat | ecosystem: Environmental > Aquatic > Marine > Oceanic > Microbial...
TTCCTTGGTAAAACCTTGACAGATAACATGAGGCACAGCATCAATGCCGTACTTATTTTGGATAAGCGCACAAATACCAAGTGTGCCTGGTCGTTTGCGCTTAATCTTCATTTGGAATTCGCCTGCAGAAGTTTCTTCGTAAACCACTTCAGCGGCATGACTTGTAATATCAATAAAAGGGGGATTATATTTTACAATATCCTCCAAAGTATGCAACAGTTCTTTAATATTTCCTCCCCTTTTGGGCGGAATAATTTCAAAACTTATTAAAGTTTCGTTTGCTTTGGATAAATGTTCTGTAACTCGCATCTTTTCTCACAATTTTTTAACTATGTAATTTACAATTTTATGTTTCTATTTTCTTATCAATTTGTAATTGCTTTACTCTTTCTTCAGTTGTAAAAGATCAAATCCCCTCGAACTGATATCCGAAGTATTAATATTCACTTTTATGTATTTACCATTCAACCACATTTCTGTCATATCATCATAGTGGTCGCTCATAAAGTATCCCGCTTCTCCGGTTGTAAGGATAAAGTTAACCTCATCCGGTTTCGAGAAATCGAACAAAAATCGAAGTGCCGGACCAAGCTTTGATTTATATGGTGAATTAAATCCATACTCAGTATTAAAAACTGTTGTACCATCCCCGCTTATTGGATACGGACCGATATCCAGCACTTTGGCTAAAAGCGGTGATGCGCTACTGAACGGATGAGCAAAAGTAACAGTATGGAGATTACGCCATTGCCAATCAGCAACATTGTTGCCAAATTTTTCTTCAAGTTCTTTTACCGCTTCAGTAAGACTTTGTCTGAGGATTTCATCTTTTGTTTCAACTTTATCTGTATTAACATTATCCCACCAGCTTGAGTTTTCATCTTTTAGCATCTCTTGAACTTTTCTAAACGGCACGTTTGCAACAAAAATGTATTCACTAAAAAGCTCTTTTCCCATTTCATCCATAAAAATATTTTCCATGAGTCTTTGGAAAAACACCTCATAAATAGTCGGGGTTTGACTTTGCTTGTCCATTATGTAATCCCACTTCGATAAAAGATCAACAGCCAACTTTAGATTTTCATCCTCTGTCTCACTCCCTTCAAATGCTTGCACAACATATTCCGTAATACTCTTCGCATAGAAAGAATAAAAGTCCATTTGATACTTTTTAAAATCTTCGATTGAATGTTTTTCTTTCGAGGTCAGAAGCTCTGTAATCCTTTTAATTCTCGATGCTGGTTCCCAAAGATTTGAGATATGATATGGGAAATCCCTTATCGTTTTATTATTTGCCGATGCAATATAATTCTGCGGCGGGTTAAACAACTTAGGCATTTTGCTAAACGGTACAAACCCTTTCCAATCGTGTTCTGTTGTAGTACCATCGTAAACCATAGTTGGACTGTTATTGGTGCGTAAAGGTAGTCTGGCAGCACAAACATACCCTATATTTCCTTGATCATCACCATAAACAAAATTTTGTCCGGGAGCAACGAAATGTTTTAACGCAGCAGTAAAGTCGTTCCAGTTCTTCGCTTTATTTACAGAGACGAGGGTATAAACTTCATCCGTAAAATCAAGTGCTGTCCAACGCATACTGAGTGTCACCTCATCCTGATATTTATTTTTATACAACACATCATAAGGATGAATTCCTGAAATAATAGGGCCTCTATGGGTTTTGGCAATATCGTATATCACACTCGCAGAATCCTTTACCACAATCGTATCCGAAACAATATCCAAAGCTTTCCATTCACCATCTAAAAGATAATGCGTTTTGGTCGAATCAAGTTTTTCAAGATAGAAATCGGAATCATCTGCCATTACATTTGTCAATACCCAAGCAATATTTTGGTTTTTACCAATTATAAATGCTGGAAGTCCAGGCGCCGTAAAACCTTCACCATTCAAGCTATCACTTCTGATAACAACAAACATGAATTTACCCGGCGCTTGAAATGCAAGATGAGGGTCATTTGCTATAAGTACATCACCACTTTCAGACTTTTCTTTATTGACAACCCAATTATTCGAGCCGATATGAGTCCCAACAAAACCGGTAAACTCTCTAAATTGTTTATCAACTTGGTAAAGTCCCGTTGGAATATTGGCAACTTTGTTAAGTTTGGAAGGAATGATGGTCGGAGCATTTTCATCAAAATCGGGAATTATCTCGGCAACCTTTTCCGCGCCTAACTTTTGCACCAAGTGTGAAAATGCAATATCGGTCCACCAGCCAATATTCAGTTCCCAAGCAAGTAGTTTTGCCAGCACCAAACTGTGCTCAGGCTTCCATGGATACGGATCATAACCAAGTATGTCAAACTCAAAAGTTAAATTTCCATCAGCATCTTTTATATACGCATTTACACCATTGGAATAAGCTTCCAAGTATCTTTTTGAAAGAGAATTCAGTTTTTCATAGTCGCGGCAAGCAACTTTATATACGCCCAACGTTCTAAACATTTTATCAAAAGGAATTGTTTTGCTACCAAGAACCTCGCTTAACCTTCCCTCGCCGGCTCGTCTCGTCATATCCATCTGAAACAACCGTTCCTGAGCGTGAATATATCCAAGTGCAAATATTGCATCAAGTTCGTTATCGGCAATTATGTACGGAATGGCAAAGCTATCCCGATAAACTTGCACATCGTTAGTTATTCCACTTACAACTCGCTCACCATTATATTCCGGTATTTTATCCTCCAGCACAGAATAGGAAATTATTCCGAAAGCAAAAAGGATTACAATCAATGTTGCTGCTAGGCTCAAGATAATTTTTAGTGTTCTACTCATAATTATTCACCATTTTCATTAGTGTCTAATAGTTCAAAATCCTCAGCATTATCAAGCAAATTCGACGAGAATTCCTTTTTAGTTTTTATTCCAAGGGTTTTTATCTTCTGCGCTTGCGAAATAAGATTTCCTTTACCGGTTGATAATCGATTAACTGCTGTATCATATGATTTTTTTGCTCTATCCAGATTAGTTCCAACTTCTCTAAGTGATTCGGAAAAATTAACGAACTTATCGTACAGATCACCAGCCTTTTTAGCTATCTCTTGTGCGTGTTTATTTTGCTTTTCATAACGCCAAATATTCTGGATTGTTTTAAGTGTAACAAGCAATGTGCTAGGTGTAACTATAACAATATTTTTTTCGAATGCTTCGCTGAAAAGTTCACGGTCGTTTTCCATTGCAAGCATAAATGCCGATTCGATAGGAATAAACATCAGCACATAGTCCAATGTTCTTATCTCTTCTATATCTTCGTAGTTTTTTAGACTTAACCCTTTGATATGATTTTTGATACTTTGCAGATGATCTTTTAAGTATTGTTTCTTCTCTTTCTCATTTTCCGTTTGATGATAATTTTGATAAGCAACAATTGAAACTTTAGAATCGATTATTACATCTTTATTATTTGGCAAATGCACAATAGCATCAGGTCGTTTTCTCTTTCCCACATCATCGTTGAAAGATAATTGCGTTTCGTATTCTCGTCCTTTGTGCAAACCGGATTCCTCAAGAACACGTTCGAGAATCACTTCGCCCCAAGCACCTTGTTTCTGAGAATCGCCTTTCAATGCATTAGTAAGACTCAACGCTTCTTTCCCTAATTTTTCATTCAATTCTTTTAAACTATCTATTTGAGTTTTTAACGCAGTTCTATCTCTGGATTCCTTATCGTAAGTCTCCGCAACAGTTTTTTTGAACTGAATGAATTCCTCTTTTAATGGGGATAAAATACTGTCGATATTTTCTTTATTAGTTTCGGTAAATTTTTTGCTTTTTTCTTCGAGTATCTCATTCGAAAGATTTTTGAATTCATTCTTTAATTCCTTTTTCGATTCTTCCAATAATTTCAATTTTTCTTCCGCAGATTTTCTTTCCTTCTCAATTGCAGTTTCTAATTCGGCAATTCTTTTAATCAATTCTGTGGTTTCATTTTTCTTAGCATCCAGTTCTTCATTCAACTTGGATATTTGCAATTCCATTTCCCCGATTCGCGTTACCCTTTCTTCAAGTTGTGATTTTTCTTTTTCCAGCATTAAAACTTTTTCGTTGATTTCATTCTCAATCTTTTCTTTTTCCAACTCAACTTTACTTTTCATGATCATTTTGGTAAAGAAAAATGAAATCATAAGTCCGATAATTAAACCTATAACTCCAACAATTAAACTGATTTCCATTATAATTTATTCCCTGTAGGTTTTTGTTACGCTTAAATTACTTTAGTTAAAATACAAAAATCACTAATCAAATAACATTGAAACAAACATTATATTTTCTTCATTCACCGAACTATAACTGCCATTCACCGATTTAATATTTATAGCTCATGATTTAATACATATTTTTACTTTGTGATTTTTAGGAGGAAAGGGAAAAATGAGTGAGACAAAAATAGCTCCAAGATTTATACTCGGACTATTTATAATGATGGTTGGAACTTTATTACTATTGCAAAACTTGGACTACATTGACTTCACAATACCGCCGGTAATTTTTAGTTGGCAAGTGATATTAATAATCATTGGGTCAATTTTTATTTTAACTTCGAACAACAATTCAACAGGATTGGTACTTATTATTGTCGGAGGATTGGGATTGATTCCCGAATATTGGCCAATAGCTCTGGTTTTAATTGGATTATATATTATTTTCAGAAGTGATAGAATTAACAAAAACTATGGCAATTCAATAGATAACAGACTTAATGCTGTTTCGATATTTGGAGGAGGTAATAGTTACTTTAGCTCTGAGAACTTAACCGGTGGAAATGTTACTGCAATTTTCGGTGGTTCCAAAATTGATTTAACCGGATGTAAACTCTCCGAAGGTGAGAATGTTGTAAAACTTTTTTATTTATTCGGTGGCTCATCATTTATCATTCCTAATAATTGGAATGTGAGAATTGATACTACATCAATCTTTGGAACGCTTTCTGACAAACGAATTATTCCAGTAAAAACAAACAGCGAAAATGATAAAATATTGGTTTTTAAAGGACTGATACTTTTTGGTAGTGGTGAAATAAAAAATATTTAATATATGAGGTAATATTATGCAAAATAATAATTCAAAAATACTAATCGGAGCTTTGCTGATAATTATCGGCTTATTTTCCGCAGCAGGAAATTTTCTTCCGGTTCCATTCCAATTTACTCATTACCTTTTTTCAATCCCGGGGTTAATGATGCTTTTTGGCGTGATAATCTTAATTAGGCATAAAAACAGCACTGGCGGACTTGTACTTTTAATTATCGGCGGTTATTGGTTTTTAACACGATTTACTGACCTCCCAATAAGAATGTATTTTTCGGATTATTGGCCAATTTTAATTATAGGTTTAGGAATATATATAATCTTAAAACGTGAGAACAATAGAACTTATACAGAACCAACTGAAAATGGGACTAATCCGAATACCGATTTCGAAAGTAAAGTTGATATTGATTATCTTGATGAAGTGAATATTTTGGGTGGAGGCAGAAAAGTATTAAATACCGATAATTTCAGAGGTGGCAAAATAACAGCATTTATGGGCGGAACAGATATCGATCTTCATGAATGCTCACTTGCCGAAGGGACGAATATTATCGATTTAACCGTTATCTTTGGCGGAATTGATTTCATTGTACCGAGAGATTGGAAAGTAATAGTTAATGTTACATCGATTTTTGGGGGCTTTGATGACAAACGGATTATCAATGTTAATCAAATACAGGAAAGCAATAAAATTCTGATCATTCGAGGATTCGTTCTATTCGGTGGCGGAAATTTAAAAACATATTGATAGATTAAAATGCCTAACACATCAATAAGAAAAACTACTACGATTATTTATTACATAATTATTTGGATGGCTGTTTTTTTTAACCATTTTATAATTTTGTATCATTTTTTCTCGAGCGATATATATATTGCAATAGTTGACAGCTTGGTATATAATTTTGTTTATTCTTTAATTGCTTTTGGTATTTGGCATTCGATTGAATATATAATTAATATCGATAAAAACAGTAAAGAAAAAATAATTCAAAACCATGCAATAACTGCATTGATAACATCTGTACTTTGGGCATATTCCGGATATTTTATATTGAGTTCTTTGTATAATTACAATGAAACATATATGGAATTTTTGGACAGCTCTATTAAATGGAGAATATATGCAGGCATAATTTACTACTCAATTTTAATCGCCGTTTACTATGTCATATTTTATTATAGCAGTTATAGAGATGAGCAAGAAAAAGAACATCGTATGAAAGCTCTTGTTAAAGAAGCTGAATTAAAATCTTTGAAATATCAAATAAATCCTCATTTTATTTTCAATAGTTTGAATTCAATTTCGTCGCTTACAATATCCAATCCTCAGAAAGCAAGAGATATGTCAATCAATCTATCGAATTTCTTAAGAAAAACATTGGCCGATAATGAAAATCAAAAAATTAAATTGAAGGAAGAAATAGATAACATTAAATTATATCTTGAAATTGAAAAGGTAAGATTTGGTGAAAGATTGGAATTCGTAATCAACGTTGACGAGAATTGCGAAGATTATGAGATTCCGAATATGATTCTTCAGCCGATTGTTGAAAATACAATCAAACACGGAGTTTATGAGAGCATCGATAAGGTAACAATAAATTTTGTTTGTAAATTGGAAGAAGAATTTATTTCAATATTAATTACAAATAATTTCGATCCGGCTTCAGTTTCCGAAATTGGTGAAGGTATCGGACTGCAGAATATACGAGACCGCTTAAAATTAATGTATAACAGCGAAGATTTGATCTCGATCGGTAAAAATGCTGATATATTCAAAGTTTCACTTAAAATCCCGATTAACAAAACGGTTGATTGATGAACAAAAAATTAAAAGTAATAATTATAGATGATGAAAAGTTAGCAAGAGACTTGATCAGAAGTTTTCTATCAAATTATGAAAATATGGAAGTTGTTGCCGAGTGTGAAAATGGTTTTGAAGGAATAAAATCGATCAACGAGCATAAACCGGATTTGATATTTTTGGACATCCAAATGCCGAAACTCAACGGATTCGAAATGCTCGAATTGATTGATGAAAATTTGAATATTATTTTTTCCACCGCTTACGATCAATATGCGCTTAAAGCTTTTGAAGTTAATGCCGTTGATTATTTGCTAAAACCATTTTCACGGGAGCGGTTTGACGAAGCCGTCAAGCGTGTAATTGAAAGAATTGAAAAAGCCGAATCTACTTCTACAAATCCAAAAGAACTGGCAAATAATTTTGTGACGAAAGATGAAATCCTAAAGAGAATTGTTGTTAAGAAAAATCAAAAGATCGAGATAATCCCGGTTGATCAGATACAATACCTTGAGGCGCAGGACGATTACGTAAAGATTGTAACAAAAGATGGCTCGTCCCTAAAACAGAACAGAATGAAATTTTTCGAAGAGCACCTGCCTGATTCATTCGTACGAATACATCGTTCCTATTTAGTTAATCTCAATTTTGTAAAACAAATCGATTTGATAGCCAAAGATTCCCATGCAGTGTTATTAAAAGACGGCAAACAACTACCGGTTAGTAAAAGCGGTTATGCTAAACTTAGGGAGATGATTAGGTAAGAGAAATATAATGTCACAAAAGTTCTATTCTTTATTTAATTTCCAGTTTATCTAGTTGTGCTTTTAATTCTTTTGGTGTGGGTAAATACTTCTTAATATCCTTCGGCAATTTTGTAGCTATTGTATAAGTTGACACACCAATCGGTTTGTTAGAGTTTTTCAATGCATATTCAACAATAGTTCTATCCTTTCCTCTACATATAATAATGCCTATCGAAGCATTTTCATCTTTTAATTTAATCTTCTCATCTAATGCTGTAAGATAGAATTGCATCTTACCAGCATATTCCGGCTTGAAATCTCCAATTTTCAACTCTATTGCAATAAGACATCTTAAAACTCTATGGTAAAGAAGAAGATCAATAAAAAATTCACTTCCACTAATTTCCATACGGAATTGATTACCAATAAATGTAAAATATCCTCCCATTTCAGAAAGAAATTTTCTAATATTATTGATCAATGCAATTTCAAGTTCTTTTTCGGAATGCTCTTCACTCAATTCAAGAAAATTAAAAGTATAATCATCTTTTACCGCCAATTTTGCTTGATTTCTATACTTTATCGGGACAGCTTTGTCAAAGTTAGTTTGATTTAACAAATATTTTTCGAATGACTTATTCGCAATCTGATGAATAAGAACATCTTTTGTCCAACCAAATTTTTTTGTCATTTTTATATAAAATTCTTTTTGAGAATCATTCTTGCATTTTTCCATTATTATAATGTTTTTTGACCAACTAATTTCTCGCACCAATGGTGCGAGTTTTCTCTTTCTAGCATATTGTGTATAAAAGTTACGAGTTCTCCACAAATTAGCAGCCGAAAAGCCTTTTATTCCTGGGAATTCATTCTGTAAATCTTTGGAAAGATTCTTGACAATAGCCTTACCCCAATTATACTTTTTTTGTCTTGAGACAATCATTTTTCCCAAGTCCCAGTATAGATCAATAAGTTGATGGTTAACTTGCTTTAGCGCTTCGTACTGTGCATTCGAGATACGTTTTTTTACTTGTAGAAAAAATACTTTATAATTTTCGTCATTTGTAAGATTTGCCATTTTACCACTAGCTCCTAATGCAAATTTTTATGCTGCTTATTATTTTTTTTCTTCTTTTCGTTGAACATTGGCGATGTATATTTATTGTATAAATCAAACAAAAATTCAATCCGTGAGGTTTCGTTTGTAAATGCTTGAGGACGATAGCAAACATCTACTGCATTATCCAATTCTTGATGTGCTTTTACTAATTTTGGCGGCATTGTTAATGGATCGTATAAATCTGCTAAACTGCTGTCCGGAAATTCTGCTCTCACGTCCAAAACTTTCTGTGCTTTTTCTTCTACCTCCTTTTTATTTTTATTACTTGGATTTTTTGGCCAAGGGAAATTATTATAAACTATACTTGCTGAATATTGATAGTCACTCTTCATTCTTCCACATGTATAATTTACCCAAACCATATGCATTATAGATGTTAATATTGCAAACTCATAAATAGATGCATTTGGAATTATTAATGCGCTACCACTAGTAACAATTTTCGACGAAAGAATTCCAATTGGAATATACTTCCTTGTTTGAGAAGAAACTTTCGGAACTATTAAATAATCGTTTTGTGGTTGTCTTATCTCTCCAAATAAAGTTGGAGTATTTGCTAATTTATTCGTTGTCTTTCTGTTGCTTTTAATTCGAAATTCCTTGGTTAGTTTTACTCGTTCTAATACAAGTTTTGACTTATGAATAAAATTAGGGTTAATATCCACTAACCACAAACACCATCTTTTCTTATTGTTTATAAATTCATACCCACCAGTATAAGGTTTTATCATTAATTTTGTAATCGGTTCCTTTTTAAAGAAGTGGTTCTTTTCATCATCTGTTAATATTAAATGTCCATCATCAATGGGCATACTTCCATAATTCATTTCGTTTACATTAGAAATAGGTGAATTTCTAGAAATTATACAAATGTCGTCTGATTCTACTAAATATGAATTTATATTTCTAACATTTCGTTTAAATGGTTCCCCATTCACATAATCATATTCAAATATAAACTTTTTTTTGATATCATAGTTTGCAAAACCAATTATTACTACATGAACAGCAGCATTGTGTTTTGCTTCATTACTCCAATTAAAAGTTTTATGTGCAAAATGTATTTTAATATTATATTTTAAAAACATTTGTTGCCATAAAATTCCTGTTTGTTCACCTTGTGAGATTGAATTAGTAGAAACAAACGCAACTTTAATTTTTGTACCTTGTATATATCTGGCGGCTTTAATATACCATGCTGTTACATAGTCCAGAACACCGGCACTTTTAACTTTGTTAAAGATGGATTTCATATCATCTTTTTGTTCTAGCGACTGTTCTTTTTTCCCAACAAAAGGTGGATTCCCTAATATATAAGATAATTCAGACTTAGAAACTATTTCTTCCCAATTAATCCGTAAAGCATTTCCATTTATAATATTAGCCGCTTTTTTAAGCGGTAACCTTGTAAAAT
>Ga0256913_10002103_pt1 | contig 10145 bp, 7 predicted proteins | sample Axial_MatmetaG_FD_185970 | JGI IMG/M metagenome (GOLD analysis project Ga0256913, IMG submission 185970) | Deep-sea worm associated microbial mat communities from Axial Seamount, Juan de Fuca Ridge, Pacific Ocean - Axial_Mat | ecosystem: Environmental > Aquatic > Marine > Oceanic > Microbial...
CATATGAGCATATAAAGTCTCATAACCATAACCATGATCAATCTTTACAACTTTTCCATAACCACTCATTCTACTTTTGAGTCTCTCAACAGTGCCATTTCCTGTTGCATAAATTGGTGTCCCAACAGGAGCTGTAAAATCTATACCTTCATGCATTCTTAAGGTCTTATATATTGGATGAATTCTATATCCAAAACCTGATGCAATACGTTTTAAATCTTTATTTGATACCGGTTGAATGCCAGGAATAGACGCAAGCATTTTCGCTTTATTTCTTGCAAGATTATATACTTCGTCAAAAGACTTTGACTGAACATAAAGCTCTCTACTCAACTGATCTATCTTGATAGCTGTCTTAGTAATTAACTCAGTGTTTTTATAGCCTTTTAAGTTTTTATATCGATCAATACCACCAATACCTGCAGTACGTTCCTCAACAGGAACTGGTTCCGCTTCAAAAATAGTACGATAAATATTATCATCGCGTTCTTCAATATCTTTTAAAACAGAAGAAAGCTGATCTAATCTTTTATTCATTAATTCTAGTTGTATTGCATATTGCTGGTTCTCTCTATTGAGCATCAATTCCTTAGGAGAATCGAAGAAAGAATATGCAAAAAACAACACAATAGTAGCAAATACTACTCCTCCCAATAGGTAGTAACCACCACGCTTTAATAAGTCCTTACCTTTTAGCCTAACTCTTTCAAGTTCTAAAGTTTCAGGATTTACCCTATATCTTCCCTTTGACATACAGTTATTTATGTATTAATAAATTGGACGGCAAAATTAATCATTTTTTTTGATATGATTAACTTTTTTACCTTTTGGGGTAATACTACTAACGAATATAGTTATTAATTATTATATCAATAATGTATTAAATCGCTGATTAACAGTAGTAAAGAGCTTATGTTATATTGTATATTAAATCTTTTATCTTGAAAAATGTAATCTCTTTTCATGTTAATAAGTGGCTTAAATCATACTAATTATTAGCGATTTAATTGGTTTTAGAGCATGAAATATTGACTATTTTAATAATGCAGGTTAATTTTTGTCAAACAAATAAGCTCGTACTAATACCAATTGGATTAATTTGTACATTTGCATTTCTTATAGAGAATAAATTAATTTATACGTAAATATTATGGCTAGTACTAGTGATTTCAAAAATGGACTTGTAATGAATTTTAATGGGGATTTATACTCAATAGTTGAATTTCAACATGTTAAACCAGGAAAAGGACCAGCTTTTGTTAGAACAAAATTAAAAAATGTAAAAACGGGAAAAGTAATTCCTAATACATTTACTGCAGGAGTAAAAATTGATGTACAGCGTGTTGAACGTCGTCAATATCAATATCTATATAATGATGGAGATTCATATCATTTTATGAATAACGAAACTTATGAGCAAACTTTCATTGATGGTGATATTATTAATGCTCCAGACTTGATGAAAGAAGGTCAGAATGTAGAAATCGTATTTCATGCAGAAACAGAAACAGCTCTTTATTGCGAGCTTCCTCCTTTTGTTGATTTAGAAATTACGTATACAGAGCCTGGTGAGAAAGGAAATACTGCTACTAATACTTTTAAAGATGCTACCGTAGAAACAGGAGCAACAGTTAAAGTTCCATTATTTATTAATAATAATGAATTTATTAGAGTAGATACAAGAACTCATCAGTACTCTGAAAGAGTTAAAAAATAGAGTTTCAATCTATATTTAAAAAAACCACTAATACATTTTAGTGGTTTTTTTGCTATTAAAATTTTACTATTGTTTGATAAAAATAACTATTACTTTAGGATTGAGGTAAAGGTTGATTGATAATAATTTATTAGACGCTGATTGTTATGATTTTATATGATATAATTTTTCCTTTGGAAAGATATGAAATCATAATTAATCAGCGTTTCATATTTGGAGCAAAGCGACTTTGTTTTTGATTAATTTTAAAAAATGTTATGTACTAAGGTTTGAAACTATGATTTTATCTAAAATCAATATTCGTAGCCTTGCAATAAAATTCATAACTTAGCAGTCTCAAGAAATTTAAATATTAGGATAATCTAACTCTCATGACAAAGTTTTATAAGTCTAGTTTTATAATAATTTTTCTCACAACTTTATTCTTTTCCTCATATGCAAATTCTAAACAGGATAGTTTGCTAGAAATTGCTAGATATGGGAATGATAGACAAAAGATAGATGCATTTTTTAAATTGGGAAGGTCATCTATGGATCCAAGTATAAAATCTCAATATCTAGATTCTGCCGAGTATTATATTAATCTTAATCCTAACGATACAAATATTATGTATATAAATGGTTACAGATCACTTGTATATATAATGACTCAGCAATTTAAGAAATCTATAGAGTATGGCCTGATTGCCGCAAGGATTGGTGAGAAATTACATAGCACAAAGGATGTTGCTCTAATGTATAAGATGACTTCTACTAATTTCAAAAGATTATACGAATATGATTCAGCTATCTTCTATATGAAGAAGGCGATAGCTTCGTATTTTCAGCTTCTAGAAGAAGGGACTATGACAGATGATTTTTGCTATAAGAGTCTAGGTTTATGTATGTCGCAGATAGGAAAGCAGCTTGTTAGAAAAGGTAATTATGATGATGCTCTTGACTATATGTATGATGGATTAAGATATTATGATAGAATAAATTATTATTTGGGTTTATCGAGTATTCATATGAATATTGGTAATATTTATAATTTTAATGATGATTTTGATAATGCTTATTTTGAATATAATAAAGCTATAGAGTTCAGTGTAAAAAGTGGTAAGAAGGGAATTCCATATGTATTATATACTAATATTGGAACAATATTCTTAAATAAATATGAACTGGATTCTGCATTATTTTACTTTAATAAGTCCTTGTCAATTGTAAATAAGATGGAGAATAAAGGATTTGCAATTTCAGGTTTATACTCTAATATTGGGCTTATTTATAAAAAGAAGCAGCAATATGATTCCGCTCTAATATATTTTAATAGATCTCTTATTTTGAGACAAAAGATAGGTTACAGGATAGGAGTAGTAAACACCAAAACTAACGTTGGCCTTACATATGTTGTTATGAAGGAGTATTCTAAAGCTGATAAAATACTAAAAGAAGCTCTTAAAAATTCTTTAAGCTTGGATATTCCGGAAACAACCAAAGAAATATACTTAGGACTTTCTGTAATTGCTGAAAATACAAATAATTATAAAGAAGCATTGAAATATACTAAGTTGCATACCCTATATAAAGACTCGATTAACTCCATTGAAGTAACAAAAAAGATTAGTGAGTATAAACAGAAATATGAAACTGAAAAGAAAGATAGAGAAATAGTAGATTTACAAAAAGAAGCTCAATTGCAACAGCTTGAAAAAGAAAAGCAATTAGTAGAAAATAAGCGTCAGCGGTATATTAATCAATCATTAATAATTCTAGCAATACTACTATTCATTATCATATTTGCTATTCAAAGGTATTTTAAACTAAAACATAAGGCTAATAAGGAGCTTATGATTAGGAAAGAAGAGATTAATCAGCAGAAAGTAATAGACCTTGTAAAAACTAGCGAAGTAAATTCCATTAATTCTTATATGGAGGGTCAAGAAAAAGAACGTTCAAGAATTGCAACAGAATTGCATGATAGATTAGGGAGCTTATTATCTACTGTTAAATTACATTTTAGTAGTATTGAAGCAGCTTATTCGAATAATAATGAAGAAAAAGAGAGTTTTAGTTTTGCTCTGGATTTATTAGATAATTCTGTGCAAGAGGTAAGATCCATATCACATAACTTATCGAAGGGTATACTTACACAATTTGGTTTAGTTGCAGCGGTTGAAAATCTGAGAGATACTATAAATGCCGCTGGTAAAATTCAAATAAAGCTTATAAAAGCAGGCCCAAAAACAAGACTTACCTCAGAAACTGAGATTGAATTATTCAGAATAATACAAGAACTAGTTACCAATGCCATAAAACACTCTCAGAGTAAGGAGATATTTGTGCAATTGATGTCAGATGATGAAGGGCTTAATATTTTTGTGGAAGACTATGGAGTTGGCTTTGATATGAAAAAACTAAAATCGAAAGGAATTGGTCTTAAAAACCTTAAAATAAGAGTAGAGAATATTGGAGGTTCATATCATTACGAGTCTAGCTTAGGTAAAGGTACTTCTATAATAATTGAGATAAAAAACAGTTATTAATAATCTATTTAACAATTAACCTCTAATATCAATGATTAAACCATTTATAATTACGCTATTTATTCTAATGGCAGTAATAGTTTCTGCACAATCAGTTCAACATACAGATTCTATTAGCTACCTAGATATAGATTTCAAAAAGGCTTTAAAAATATCCAAAAAATCGAAAAAGAAGATTATGATTTTCTTTTCTATAGCTAATAATGATGATTGCTTAAAATTTGAAGAAAGCTATATTAAAAATAAGGCTGTAGTTGATTTGTATAATTCAGAATTCATTAATATTAGACCTATACTTGACAGTAAAAAGGGTTCTTCTTTAGTCAATGAGTTTAATGTAAAATACTTTCCTTGCATAGTGTTTGTTAATTCTAAGAAAGAGGTTATTGATAGAATAATAGGGAGTATAAGAATACAAGAAGGCATAGCAATATCTTCAAATGTTATTAAGAATAAGGAGACATTGAAGTATTATAGGGATATTTATTTGAAGGAGAAAGGTAAAGGAAATTATTCTAGAAAAGCATTACTTCATTATGCTAATAAACTTTATGATACTGGCGGGGATTATACAGAAGTGATTGATAAATATTTTTCATTGGTAGATGAACCAGATTTATCTGACCCGAATAATATTGATGCAATAATTAAATTCTCAGATAATATATATAGTAGAGAATTTACATTTTTAGCTAGAAATTTGATATCCTCAAATACAAATAGGTTCTCAAATTATGAAAAGACGTATAAAGTTGAAACTTCAATATCTGCAAAGTGTATTGATGCATTAAAAGAAAACAAAGAGATAAATATTGAAGATACTTTATTCTCTTTAATGTCATATTTTAATCTTATGGACAATGAGAATGTAAAATTAAGAGTGTTAATGGATTATCAACGTGATATTTTAGGGAATAATACAGAATATTTCAATTTACTTTATGAATATACAAATATGAATATTCATGAAATGGATGCTAAGTATATTAACAATACTTGTTTAGAAATATATGAAACCAACAAAGAGAAGATGCTGATTGATCAGGCGTTAATGTGGAATAGTGAAGCTCTTACCAAAGAGCATAGAATAGAATATTTTTATACTCGCGTATTATTATTAAAAAGATTAGAAAGAAAAGAAGAACTTGATTACATATATAATAAAGTAATGAGGGAAGAGGAAGGCGAGCTTAGCAATTATTGGAAGGATAAATTCAGAAAAGTAGTTCTTGAAATAGATTAAAGAGGTATGAAAACAAAACGACTTATGATATGCCAGAGTCTTTCTGAAGCGCATATTATTAAAGGTAGATTAAATTCAGAGGGCATAGAATGTTTTCTCGCAAATGAAAACTCAAATAGTATTCTACCTGTTTTCAACTCAATGTGTGGTCTAGGTATTCAGGTGATAGTAAGAGATATAGACTATGAAAAGGCTTTTAAGTTATTGCAAGAATCAGGAACTAACAAATAAGAAATAAAAGTTTAATATCAATTCAATTATTCTCATAAAATAATTTACATTTGATTCATGGAAAAGCACGTAAATACTATTAATGAACAAAGCAATGATATATTGCTCAGTATACGTGATTTACAAGTTGATTTTAGAACAGAGCAAGGTACTATTACCGCAGTTAAGAATATTAGTTTTGACCTTAAACGAGGCGAAATACTTGGTATAGTAGGAGAATCTGGCTCTGGCAAGTCTGTATCTTCGATGGCGATTATGGGTATACTTTCGAAGATGGCTTCTATCCCAAATGGTAGCATTAAGTACTTTAGAGAATCGGGTGAAGAAATTGAGCTTAGTACATTGGTAGAAAATAAGTTTCAAAAGATTCGCGGCTCAGAGATAAGCATGATTTTTCAAGAACCAATGACTTCTCTAAACCCGGTAATTAGGTGTGGTGAGCAAGTTGTAGAAGCTATACAACTGCATCAAGACTTGAGTTATAAAGAAGCAAAAGAACAAGCCTTGCAGCTTTTAGAAGAAGTAAAACTCCCACGTCCAGATAAAATATTTAAATCCTATCCACATCAAATTTCCGGAGGGCAAAAGCAAAGAGTGATGATTGCCATGGCAATTTCATGTAAGCCAAAGCTACTAATTGCCGACGAACCCACCACCGCACTTGATGTTAGAGTGCAAAAAACCATCCTCGATATACTTAAAGATTTACAGAAAAAATATGGAATGAGTGTGATTTTTATTACCCACGATTTGGGAGTAATAGCACAAATTGCGCAGAATGTTTTAGTGATGTACAGAGGAGAATTAATAGAAAGAGGAAATATCCATGATATATTCTTTAATTCGAAGAAACCTTATACCAAAGGTCTAGTTAATTGTAGACCACGCACTGATATTAGGATGCAAAAACTCCCTACTGTTGATGATTATTTGACATTAGGAGATGCTGAGGTAAATAAGCAACTTATTGAAATAACATCATCTCAAAGAAAAGAGGAGCATAAAATATTGTATAGTAGTGAGCCTTTACTTAGGGTTCAAGGTTTAACTACATCATTTGTTTCAGAAAGAAGCTTTCTGGGAAAAGCAAAAAGCATATTGAAAGCTGTTGATAATGTGAGTTTTGAAGTATATAAGGGCGAAACTTTAGGCCTTGTGGGCGAGTCTGGTTGTGGTAAGACAAGTCTTGGGAGAACGATATTGCAGATGATTCCTTCGCAAGCAGGTAAAGTTTTATATAAAAATATTGACCTTGCTAATAAGAGCAGAAAAGAGATGCGTCAGCTGCGAAAGGAGATTCAAATAATCTTCCAAGACCCTTATTCTTCACTTAATCCTCATATTAGTATTGGTGATGCTATCTTGGAACCTATGATGGTTCATGGTATTTTGGATTCAAAAAAAGAAAGAAGAAAGAAAGTTATAGAACTTCTAGAGAGAGTAAATCTTAGCGAAAGTCAATATGATAGATTCCCACATGAGTTTAGTGGTGGGCAAAGACAAAGGATTGTAATTGCTAGGAGTTTGGCTCTTAATCCTGAATTTATTGTCTGTGATGAGTCTGTTTCAGCCCTCGATGTTTCGGTACAAGCTCAGGTTCTTAATTTGCTTAATGAGTTGAAAAAAGAATATGGTTTTACATATCTGTTTATATCCCACGATTTGTCGGTTGTAAAATATATGAGTGATAGAATATTGGTAATGAAAGAAGGCAAACTTGTGGAAATTGGCGAAGCAGATGAACTTTATGCAAAACCAAAGCAAGAATATACAAAAGCTCTTATTGAAGCTATCCCTGAGGTTTAAGGTTTTAAATTAGTGATTTGTAGATTTGATTATTTGCATATATAAATTGTAAGCACGATGATTTTTTACTATAAACTACTTACAGTTGTTATATTTGCGATGGTTAGCTTCTTCAATCCTCAATGTTCAATCATTTTCCCTACCTTTGACACACCAATAATACCGATTAAGAATCAAAACTGCCGATATATTTCATTGCAGTCATATATCAGCATTGCTTCTAACTCGGTATTATACCGGAATGTTTGATTTAGAAATGGTATAAAAGGTCAATGAAATCATTAACTTATCTTTTAGATTTATTCTATCCTCCACTTTGCTTATCGTGTGATAGAAAGCTAATGGATTTTGAAAAAGTAATATGCACTTATTGTCAAGCACAACTTCCAAAAACAAGATTTCATTTAAAGCAAAATAACCCTGTTGAGGTATTATTCTGGGGAAGATGCGAAATACACTCAGGGGCTGCTCTATACCGGTATCTTAAAAAAGGCAAAGTTCAGCATCTAGTTCAAAATTTTAAATACAAAGGATTTCAAGAAATCGGTTATTATATTGGAGAAAAATATGGTGCTGACTTAATGAAATCTAATCGTTTTTCAAGCGTAGATTATATAATTCCGGTTCCTTTACATCCTAGAAAACAAAAAAAACGAGGATTTAATCAAAGTGAGATCTTTGGGAGAGGTTTAGAGAAAAGTATGGCTGCTGTTTTAGATGTTGACAATCTTTATCGTAAAGTACATACCGATACACAAACAAGAAAATCAAGGTGGGAAAGGTTTAAGAATGTAGAATCAATTTTTGGGATTAGAGATAAAGAGAAGCTAAAGTCAAAGCACTTACTTTTAGTTGATGATGTGATAACCACAGGCTCAACAATGGAGGCTTGTGTTGTTAAACTTCAAGAGATAGAAGGTGTAAAAATTAGTATTGCAGCAATAGCTACGGCAGCGCATTAGAAGTAAAAATAAAAAAACTATTACCGCTTTCTAGAAGCGATAATAGTTCAATCAGTGATTAAGCATTCTTTATTTTAGAGACATCCTTTCAATGTAGCATTGATGTCAAGAGAGCATTTTAGGTATTTTTCATTCTCAAATACATATTATCAATATCAAGCTGAACAGAAACAAAACTGATACTTTGAATAATAGTGATAAACCTTTCATGATAATTAGCTTTTAATTATACTACAAAGATATATCAGCAGTCATGGTTGGGAATACGTAATTAAACCTAAAATGAGTAGGTAAAACCCCTATTTTTTATAGAATAAACAAGAGTCTCCATAACTTAGAAATCTAAAGTTGTTTTCTAAGGCATAATCATAACTTTCTCTCCATTTCTCTCCATAGAATGCAGAAACAAGTAATAATAGAGTGCTTTTAGGTTGATGGAAATTGGTAATTAAAATATCAACTATTCTGAAAGTATAGGATGGAGCAATAATAATTTGAGTATCACCATGAATTTCATCCAGATTATTTATATTCATATAATTAACAACTGCTTCAAGCGATTGTTTTGTAGAAATATCAATGTTATTCTCATAAGGCTGCCATTGCTTAATATGAAATTTTGCATTCTCATCAGCAATAAGTTTGCACCCATACCAATACAGACTTTCAAGGCTACGGGTTGTAGTAGTTCCTACTGCTATTATCTTTTTAGTTTGAAATTTAAGTAAATCTTCAACAAGTCCTCTATGAATTACTACTTGCTCAGTATGCATCTCATGGTCTTTTATTTGCTCTGAAGATACAGGTTTAAAAGTACCTGCACCAACATGCAAACTCACAAAATTCTCTTTAATATTTTTGATCTTCAATTTGTGCATTACATTTTCAGTAAAATGAAGCCCGGCAGTGGGAGCTGCTACTGAACCTTGATGCTTAGCGTATATTGTCTGATATCGTTCAATATCCTCTTTATTAGTTTCACGCTTCATATATGGAGGCAAGGGAATACTTCCATTGGCTATTAAAATATCTGAAAATGTTAGTTTAGTTGGACTCCACGAGAAAATAACTCTAAAAGAATTGCCAATAGCTTCTTTCTTCTCAGCAAATAATTCTATCGTATCTCCTTGAAATTCAACTTTTAATTTAAGCTTTCCTGATTTCCATTTCTTTGCATTTCCAATTAAACATTTCCACTCACATCCTTCTGTAATTTGAAATGCATTTTGTACTTCTTTGGTTGGAAATAAAGGTTCTAAAATAAAAATCTCTATTCTTGCACCTGTAGCTTTCTTAAGCTGCATCCTTGCCCTAATAACCTTAGTATCGTTAAATACTATTAAGCTATCTGATGGTAAAAATTCTCCAACATTATCAAAAATGGATTCCTCTATTACTCCATTATTTGAAATAAGAAGCTTGCTTTTATCCCTTTTCTCAACAGGATGTTGAGCAATCCTATTGTCAGCTAAAGGGTAATTATAGTTTAATATTGATATCTCTTTGGGATGCATAGTTTAAATTTGAGAGCGCAAAGATAAAACATTAGCTAAAGAAATATTAATATACTATTATTTAAGTTTTGAATCTATCCAAGCCTTAGCAGCAGATTCATCAGTAAAAAGTCTATTTTCAACTTTTCGCTTGGTAAATTTAAA
>Ga0256913_10002104_pt1 | contig 10144 bp, 10 predicted proteins | sample Axial_MatmetaG_FD_185970 | JGI IMG/M metagenome (GOLD analysis project Ga0256913, IMG submission 185970) | Deep-sea worm associated microbial mat communities from Axial Seamount, Juan de Fuca Ridge, Pacific Ocean - Axial_Mat | ecosystem: Environmental > Aquatic > Marine > Oceanic > Microbial...
GGGCGTCAGTGCTGAAACAGACCTCTTACTGGCGGGCCGGACCCGGTATCAGGCACCTGAGATAGATGGTTGTGTCTATATAAACGAGGGAAAGGCCAGCCCCGGTGAAATCGTGGATGTCCAGATCACCGAGGCCCATGTTTATGATCTGGTCGGGCAGATTATGGAAAAGTGAGGCCGGGCAGAAAGAATTAATTTTTGGCGCAGTTCTGATTAACCCGTTCGCGCAGGTCCTTGCCGACCTTGAAAAAGGGAAGCTTCTTGGGAGCAACCTTGATCTTTTCTCCAGTTTTCGGATTGCGGCCGGTGTAGGAGTCGTACTGTTTAACGACAAAGGAGCCAAAGCCACGGATCTCGATGGAGTCACCGTTGGCCAGGGCATCTGTCATGGTGTCGATAATGGTATTGGTTATCGATGCAGCCTCCCGCACGGGCAGTTGCATTTTTTCCGCCAATGCCTCAATCAGTTCCGATTTGTTCATGCTGGTCTCCCTCATGCAGCAGCAAGTATGGCAGCTCTCTGCGGGCCAGAATCCTGTGTTTGATGGCCGTCAAGCTGTATTTTCCGTAACTATTGAGATTTAATCAGGTATGTTTTTGATTGTAAAGGGAATTTTTTCGAAAAAATTTTTTGTAAATCTTTTTTCGCCAAAAAACGATGCTCCCCCGGCCCTAATCGGCCCAGGGTGAGATCGCCATAGGCCGTTCTTTTCAGGCGCAGAACTGGATGGCCGATGGCGGCAAACATCTTCCTGATCTGCCGTTTTTTCCCTTCGTGCAGAATCACTTCCAGCCAGATACCATCTTTACGGTTTCGGAGAATTCGTATTCGGGCAGGCAGTGTTTTGACCCCTTCCAGAACAATCCCCCCCTCCAGCAGGCGCAGTTTTTTCTGGCCCGGCTGCCGGGCAAGCAGAATCCGATAGGTCTTGGCCACGCCGTAACGGGGATGAAGAATGCGATTGGTCAGGGGTCCGTCATTGGTCATGAGCAGGGCTCCTTCCGAATCAAGATCGAGCCGGCCGACCGGATAGATCCGCCTGCCCATTTCAGGAAGCAGGTCTGTGACAATGGGGCGTCCCTGGGGATCGGCAACCGTACTCACATAGCCGACGGGCTTGTTGAGGAGCAGGTATATATGCTGTTCCGCTTCCTGAATTTCCTGGCCGTCAAAGGTGATCCGGTCCCGGCCAGGGACAACCTTGGTCCCCATTTCGGTGACAACGCGTCCGTTGACCCTCACCCGTCCGGCCCGGATATACTCCTCGCAGCGCCGGCGCGAACCAATGCCGGCCCGGGCCAGTACCTTTTGCAGTCGTTCGCCGCTTTCAGGAGTGCTCATCAGACAGAGGGCGAATCAATATCAGCGAAATCAGCGCCATTGCGCCGGAATGATACGGGGAAATTTTTCATCAACCAGTTTTCTCGTGGCCGGATCAACTTCGAGCACCTCTGTGTACCAGGGTTTCATCCGGCAGTCGAAAACCACCGGCGCCTGCAGGCCGACATGAAAGCGGCGCACCTCCTGAGCGGCGCCGTGGATATCGGCTGCCGGCTCAAACCGGGTGAACATGGTCCAGAGAAATTCCTGCAGACTGATCGTGGCCTCGTCTGTGGAATCGACCAGCACGATCACCTCCATGGACGTCACGCCTGGGTGGGCAGCCAGCCTGGCGGCGAGTTCCGGGTCCTGCTCATAGGATGATCCCTGGACCACAAGCGTACCGGGGAGATACACGACCGGTCGGCTGCATTCCGCCGGCAGCTCGCCGGAAAACTCCCCGGCCAGGTCACGTTTTTTCTCGCCCAGTCCAAGCATCATGGCCTTGGATCCCTTGTTGACCGAGGGGCCGGTGTAGTCAAGGGTATCCTGGGAGACATTGGCAAAGATAAATAGATCCCGGTCCCACTGGATCCGCTCCAGGATATGCTGCCAGAGGCACGGAAAATCGGCCACGTCGAGATTGCCATCGGTGAGGAGCAGGAATTTTGTCAGCGAGAGCTGGCCCTCGCCGAGAATGCGCAGGCCGGAGGCAAAGGCCTCGCGCGGGTAGCGGTTTGCCACCTTTGCCGCAGCCAGGCAGTGGAAGCCGGTCTCGCCAAAGGTTTTCAGTTGCCGCACCCCGCTCATGACCAGGGGAAAGAGGGGCGAGAGCAGTTCCTGGAGAAAATCACCGATGAAATAATCTTCCTGTCGGGGCCGGCCCACCACCGTGGCCGGATAAATGGCGTCTCTGCGGTGATAGAGATGACTGGTCTGAAAGACCGGGTAGTCATGTTGGAGGGAATTGTAGCCATAATGGTCGCCGAACGGGCCTTCCGGCCTCCGTACCCCTGGCGGCACCACGCCCTTGATGGCAAACTCTGTTTCCGCCACGATGCGGTGCCCGCCCAGGGGATCGTCGGCCATGGCCAGCTTTTTGCCCTGCAGCAGCGAGGCGAGCATCAGTTCGGGGATGTTTTCCGGCAGCGGTGCGATTGCCGCCATCATCAGCGCCGGTGGCCCGCCTATATAAAGGGTCATGTCCAGGGGCTGATTCTGTTTTTCCGCCTCATGATAATGAAATCCGCCTCCCTTGTGGATCTGCCAGTGGATACCGGTACTGGTGTCGTCATGGCGCTGGATACGGTACATGCCGAGATTATGGCCCCGGCCGTCGGGGTGCTCGGTATAGACCAGCGGCAGGGTGACAAAGGCGCCGCCGTCCGAGTGCCATGAGGTGAGCATGGGCAGTTCGCCAAGCCGGGTCGGCTGCTGGCAACACTCCATGACCGGCGCTTTTTTCGTCTTTTTCAGACCTATTTTTATGCCCTGGGCAAGCAGCGGCCTGGCCTGCCAGAGGGTGGAAAGCCCGGGCGGCATGGCCTGTTCAGCGAGATTGACCAGGCCCCGGACAAATGCAAGGGGACGGGAACCAAAGGCCAGTTCCAGCCGTCCGCCCGTGCCGAACAGGTTGGTCACCACTGGAAAGCGGGATCCTTTGACCTTTGTAAAGAGAAGGGCCGGCCCCTGACGGGCGATGATCCGCCGGTGGATTTCGGCAATCTCGAGATAGGGATCCACCTCCTCGTCAATGGTGAGGAGCTGGTTGTTTTTTTTCAGAACATCAAGAAAGATGCGCAGGTTTGTAATCGGTGGCATGGTTCATTTAGGGAATATGAAGAGCAGAGAGAAAGAGGCGGAACACATCACTCTTTTTGGTTGTAAGTCGTCACGGGTACCTTGCGGAGTCTCGTGCCTCGCTTACCTCTTTGCACGGTCGTGGTTGCACATATAGCGGGCTATCGAAGTCTCGCAGGCTCGCTATCTATGAACAACCACGCCCGGAGTCTCGCAGGCTTCGCTTACCTGCACAAATCCAGGGCACCCGTGCCAACTTACGCGTTACGAGGTAATGAAATCATATAGTTACTAGCCCTGTGAGCAGATACTTTTGGTCCTCTGTCAGTGGTGATGGTCCGGATCACCGAGGAAGAGCTGGTGATATTCATCTTCCCGCAGGTGTCTGCGCATCAGGCCGGTGAGGTGATCGACAAGCTGCTCTATTTCGGCGTCCTCGAGCCGGGGGATCAGGGTTTGCAGAAATTCTTCCCGGCAGAAAAGCTGCAGAAAAAGGGCCAGGGATCGTTCATCCATGGCCCGGTCCAGCCCGAAGCAGATTTCATCGGCGGGTATATGGGAGGGGGGCATGTTCACGCCCCTCCCAGGAATTTCCACCAGACCTTTCGGGTGCGCGGCCCGTCATATTCGCAGAAGAAGATCCGCTGCCAGGTGCCAAGCCGTATTGTGCCCTCGTCAACAAGAACGGTGACAGAGCTGCCGGTGATGGTGGCCATCATGTGGGAGGGCGAGTTGCCCTCCCTGTGCCGGTAGGGATAGTCACCTGGTACCATCCGGTTCAGTGCGCCGAGCAGATCATGCTGTACGGCCGGATCGGCGCCCTCGTTGATGGTCAGGCCGGCGGTTGTATGCGGGTTGTACACAACGAGAACGCCGTCAACCGCGCCTGCCTCCCGGACCGCCTTCTGCAGCGGACCGGTAATGTCGATATATTCCCGCTCTCTGGTTGTGACGACCTCCAGTTGTCCAGATGGCATCGGGGCGACTCTCTACTTCTGCAGCTGCCAGTGGCCATGGGCGTCCCGGCAGGCGGTGGCGTTGGTCTTCTGCATCTTACCGTCAATAACCGCGTCGATTTCGGCCTTGCGGCAGACCCGGTGGCTATTGGAATCGGTATAGGCGGGCTCGGGCACGACCGTGTACTGATTGCCCGTATCCGGGTTGACCCAGGATGAGGGCCGGCTGGACGCGCCGCGCTCATAGACATGGTTGAGCTCGCGCAGGTCATCCTTATCCATTTCATTGCCGACAATATAGCCAAGCAGGCCGCCGATGGCCGCGCCAATCAGTGTGGCCTCTGTATTGTGGCCGATGGCCTGGCCGAGAATGGCACCTGTGGCCGCGCCGCCGACTCCGCCGACCTGTCCTTTTTTCCCTTCCTGAACCTGCATGTTGGTGCAGGCGCCGAGACTTAATATTGCCAGAACTGCCAGTATGGAAATAAAAGATTTCATGATATCCTCCTGTGATGGACTGTCTGCGCGCAGACAATCAATGTAGTGCTTTATGCTGAACTGTTTCGTCCGTGTAGTGTCTGTTTCAGGTTCCGACGCGGCTCAACGCCGAGTTCTTTTAACGCCTCCACCCGGTCAACGAGATTGCCGCGGCCGGTGACAAGCCGTTTTTTTGCTGTCTGCCAGGAGCGACTTGACTGTTCAAGGCGGAAGCCGACCTCCTCGAAGGCCTCGATAAAACCGGTGAACTTATCATAAATATCTCCGGCCTGTTTGGCAATAGCCAAACCATTTTTACTCTGTTCGTCCACCCGCCACAGGTGGTGAACCAGCCGCAGCACGGCGAGCAGGGTCGAGGGTGATGTCAAAATCACCTGCTGCCGGGCCGCCTCGGCCAGGATGGCCGGATCATGGTTGACCGCCGCCTGAAAGGCTGCCTCGGCCGGCATGAAGAGGAGCACATACTCGACGGTGTTGACATCGGGCAGGGCCTGGTAGGCCTTGGCCGACAATCCCTTTATATGGGCGCGCAGCGATTTCAGGTGCTGGTCGAGCAGTTTTTTCTCTTTTTTAGGTTCATCGGTCCGGACAGCGGCCAGCCAGTGCTTGAGCGAAACCTTTGCGTCGACAATAATGTCGCGTTTTCCCGGCAGACAGACAATAATGTCGGGCCGGAGCAGGTTGCCCTGCCGGGCATGGAGGGCGGGCTGGACAAGAAATTCCCTGCCCGGCCGCAGCCCTGAATCCTCAAGGAGTTTTTCAAGGACCATTTCCCCCCACCTGCCCTGGATTTTTGTCTTGCCCTCAAGGGCCCTGCTCAGCAGCCTGGCCTCGTCGCCGAGCCGCTGGTTGAGGCCGCGAAGCAGTTCGATTTCCCGGACCAGGGCCGCCCGTTCCCTGGCCTCTGCGGTGCGGATTTCCTCGGCCTTGTGCTGAAACTGCTCCAGTTGCCGCTGCATGGGATCAAGCAGGCTTCGCAGTCCTGTCCGATGGCGTTCCTCAACGGTTTTACTTTGCTCTTGCAATATGCGGGCCGAGAGCAGGCCAAAATCCCGTTGCAGTTGGTCCCGGAACGCGGCAAAAAGGCGTTCCCGTTCCAAGGCAAGGTTCTGTTCCGCCTCGATCTGGTGTTCCAGGGCCGCGCCATGCCTGACGGCAGCCAGGTATTTATGGTGCAGCTCGTCCCGTTCCGCGCGCAGGCGGGCACAGGTTTCCTCAAGCTGTCGGCCGGTTTTTGCGGCCTGTTCGTGGCGGATGGAAAGACCGAAAAGTCTTCTGCTCAGTCGTCCATGGAGCAGAAGGCCGATCATAAGAGCGGGAAAAAGGATCATGGCCGCTCCCGCCAGGCAGGAGGGCCAGTGCAGGCGGTGGATCAGGGAGAGCAGGGAATCCACGGGGGATCAGCGCATTCTGTGCAGGCGGCGCAGTTCGTCAAGCTCTTCAAGCAGTTCCAGGACAAGCGCGCATCCGGGCAGGTTGACCCGCAGGTCACGCTGCAGGCGGACAGTGGTCTGGATCCTCTTGATTTCCAGGCCGGAAAAACGCCACTCGCGAGGCGAGTTCTCGTCCGGACAGAGCATGCCCTCGCCAATCATTTCAAGGATGAAATCAGCCGGGACCCCGCACATCCGGCACACTTCGGCCAGGGTGCAGCAGGTATCCTCGTCCAGTACGGTTCCGGTCAGTACGGTCATGTGTTCGGTTGTCATATTTTTCTTATCCCAGGTGGGCACGCGGATTGATCGGCATGAGTTCAGCCATCTTCCGGTACAGCTGCTTCTGTTCATCGGTTCTGGCCTCGGGCACGACAATGCGCAGGGTGACGATCTGGTCGCCCTGTTTTTTGGCCGTGGACAGTCCCCTTCCTTTAAGGCGCAGCTTCCTGCCGCCCTGGGAACCGGACGGAACCTTGAGCTGGACCTTGCCGCCCAGGGTCGGCACGGTGATGGTGGCGCCCAGCGCCGCTTCCCATGGCGTAATGGGCAGTTCCATGTGGATGTCCCGATTTTCGGCATGGAAAATCGGATCATCGGCAAAGGTGATTTCGAGATACAGGTCGCCGCCGGGACCGCCGCCCATGCCGGGCATGCCTTGGCCTTCCAGGCGGATGCGCTGGCCCTCGATGATACCTTTGGGGATGGTGACCTGCAGGTTATGCGGCCTGGTGACCACCCGGCCCTGCTCATCCACCTCGGCCCTGGTCAGGGTGATATTCTTTTTGGCGCCGTGAAAGGCATCGGCCAGGCTGATGACGATCTTGGCGTGCTGATCCTCGCCCTTCATGCGCAGGGGACCGCGCTGGCTGCTGCTGGTGTGGTAGCCGCTGCGGCCAAAGAGTGATTCAAAAAAATCACTGTAATCCTCGTCCGTGCCGCCCGTATAGCCGGCGCCGCGGAACTCGAAGCCCGCATCCCAGTTGGGCGGTGGTTCAAAGTCCTGTCCGTTTTGCCAGTTGGAACCGAACTTGTCATAGGCAGCCCGTTTTTCAGGATCCTTGAGCACCTCGTAGGCCTCGCCCAGGTCCTTGAACTTTTTTTCCGCGTCCGGCTCCTTGCTCACATCGGGGTGATATTTGCGGGCCAGGCGGCGGTATGCCTGCTTGATGGCATCCTGGGTTGCGTCCCGGTCAACGCCGAGAATTTCATAGTAATCTCTATATTCCATACGATATCTTTTGCTTGGTAAATGTTGTGTTATCGCATACTGTAAGTACGAGAGGATAAAAAGAAAAGGAAAAAGTTGCCCGGTGCGCGCCCGCCTCAATTCATGAAATATGCAGATATAAACCAGATGGCACAGACCAGGGCAACTGGCGGCTGGCAACGACTGATTCTGACCGGCTACCGGGCCACGGGCAAGACCGGAATCGGCCGCGCCCTGGCCGATGTCTTTCACTGCGATTTTGTCGATACCGATACGCTTATCCGGGCGCGGACGGGCAAAACCGTCAGCGAGCTGATTGCAGAGCAGGGCTGGGAGTGTTTCAGAGAGCTGGAACAGCAGGCCCTGGTCGAGCTGTCGGGCCGGACAGGACTGGTCATTGCCACGGGCGGCGGCGCCATTCTTCATGAACAGGCCTGGCAGAGTCTTCGCAAAAGAAGTATTGTATGCTGGCTGAAGGCGGAGCCGGCAACCATCAGGGAGCGAATGGACAGGGATGACCACTCTGCCGCAAACCGTCCGTCACTCAGCGGCGATAGGAAACCGGGCGATGAGATCGCAGGTCAGCTCGCCCTTCGGCTGCCCCTCTACCGGCAGGGCTCTGATTTTTCAGTCAGCACCGATCAGAGACAGCCAGAGGACATTGTCCGGGAGATCGTGGCAGAGTTGCGGGATCGTTCCGCGCTGACAGCGGCTGACCTACCGCCGGGTGGTATCTGCGCACAGGGTTAGTAACTATATAATTTCATTACCTCGTAGTAACGCGTAAGTTGGTACGGGTGCCCTGGATTTGTGCAGGCGTGGTTGTTCATTATAGCCCGCTATATGGGCAACCACGACTGTGCAAAGAGGTAAGCGAGGTACGAGACTCCGCAGGGTGCCCGTGACGACTTTCGCCGGGTGGCGGGTCATAACAGTTCCTGGAGAAAAGAACAATGGCAGGTAATACATTTGGCAAACTGTTTCGGGTCACGACCTGGGGTGAGTCGCATGGCACGGCCCTGGGCGCGGTGATTGACGGGTGTCCCCCGGGGATTGAACTCTGCGAGGCCATGATCCAGCGCGACCTGGAGCGCCGGCGGCCGGGTAAGGGCGGGGCTACCTCGCCGCGCAGGGAACCGGACCGGGTCCAGATCATGTCCGGCACCTTCAAGCCGGAAGGGTGCGGTTGCGAGCTGACCACGGGCACGCCGATCTCTCTTGTCATCATGAACAAGGACGCCCATTCCAAGTCCTATTCCCATTTGCAGAACGTATTCCGGCCCGGCCATGGTGATATGACCTATCAGGCCAAGTACGGTATCCGCGATCATCGCGGCGGCGGCCGGGCCTCGGCCCGGGAGACCGCGGCCCGGGTGGCGGCCGGAGCCGTGGCCAAGCAGCTCCTGCTCCGCTACGGCATCATGGTGCAGGCCTATACAGTTGCCCTGGGCGGCATTGTCGCCGAAAAAAGGGACCTGGATATTCTCACCGAAAACCGGCTTTTCTGTCCTGATGCCGATGCCGCGGCCAGGATGGAGGAGCGGGTGGCCGAGGTGCGCAGCCAGGGAGACACCCTGGGCGGCATTGTCGAGATCCGGGCCACCAGCGTGCCGGGCCTGGGCGAACCGGTTTTTGATAAACTTGACGGGGAACTGGCCCGGGCCCTGATGTCGATTGGCGCGGTCAAGGGGGTTGAGATCGGGGCCGGTTTTGCCGCCGCCGCCATGCTGGGCTCGGAAAACAACGATCCCATCTCACCGACGGGCTTTATGGGGAACAATTCCGGCGGCATTCTGGCCGGGATTTCCAACGGCGAGCCGCTCATCATGCGGGTGGCGGTCAAGCCCATTCCCTCCATCCACAAAGAGCAGCAGACCGTGGATATTCACAACCAGCCCGCCACGATCAAGGTGGGCGGCCGTCATGATATTTCGGCCATCCCGAGGATCGTGCCGGTCTGCGAGGCCATGGTCCGCCTCACCCTGGCCGATCACCTGCTTCGTCAGATGGCCATAGTTCAGGTACGCGGGCATTGTTCCGGCAAGGAAAAAAAACATGGAGACGCGCAAGAAAAATAAACCGGCTGTTGGTTCGGTCTGGATGGTCAGCCGTGAGTATGACGGCCTGGCCGGAGCAGGTGGTGTCAAGGATGTCTGCCGGCAACTGGCCGAGGCCCTGGTCGCCCATGCCGGGGTTTCGGTAACCGTTGTCCTGCCCCGTTACGGATTCATGGACCCTGAGGCGCTCGGTTTTGCGCCGCTGACCCTGTCAGGAGCGGATGAGACGGCCTGGTGCGAGGGCAGCGGGCAGGATGTCCTGGTCGTGGAAATGGACTATCCTGACCGGGAGCGGCGGGAAGAGGTTTCATTCTGGCATGGCCGGGCCAGAGGGGTTCGCCTTGTTCTGGTCGAAAGCCCGCGCTTTGCCGAAAAGTTGAATGTCTATACCTATACGGCCGGAGAGGAGCGCACAACATCCTGGAAGAAAACCGGCCAGGGCCATGTCGATTACTTTGCCGTGAATATCCTCCTTGAGAAGGCGGTCCTGGCCCTGCTGTGCCGGCTGGACGAGCGGCCCGATGTCATCCACTGCCATGACGGTCACGCCGCCACCCTGGTGCCGCTTGCCCGCGAGCTGCCCGGATATCGTCCTTTTTTTGCCGCCACGGGCATGCTGGTCACCATTCACAACGCCGGTATCGGCTATCACCAGGACATTACCGATCTTCCCTTTGCCCGGGTCATTACCGGCCTGCCTGTCTCGGTTATCAAGAGCGGACTTCTGGGCAAGAGTTTTGATCCCTTTGTCGCCGCCGCCCCGTATGCGGTGCTCAACACGGTCAGCGAAAACTATGCCCGCGAGCTGCAGGAGACAGATGCCGATGCCCGCACCGGCTGGCTGGGCCATCATCTTCTTGATATGGGTA
>Ga0256913_10002105_pt1 | contig 10143 bp, 2 predicted proteins | sample Axial_MatmetaG_FD_185970 | JGI IMG/M metagenome (GOLD analysis project Ga0256913, IMG submission 185970) | Deep-sea worm associated microbial mat communities from Axial Seamount, Juan de Fuca Ridge, Pacific Ocean - Axial_Mat | ecosystem: Environmental > Aquatic > Marine > Oceanic > Microbial...
GGCAAAAAAAATCCATTATTGTAAATATTCCTTTCAGGTTTGACGGTACAATTGAAGTTTATAATCTTCTTGGCAAAAAAGTATCTGAAAAAGATGCTTATAAAGGGAAAAATAATCTTATTGTTTCTGATGCAAACGGTTATTATATTGTTAAAGTTATAGGAAAGGAAGGAATAAAAACACAGAAAGTTTATCTCAGGTAGTAACATCTTGTATATCAAATAAAAAAGCGCTGGAATCATCCAGCGCTTTTTTATTTTGGGGGATTTTCAGTTCTTTATGCGTCTTTATTTTTTGCAAGTATATATTTTACACGGAAATAAACAAATTATTAAGTTTAATTAAAATAAACGACTTATGAAAAGAACGATTACATTTTTGTTTGCTCTTGTTTTTATGGGGGCAGTTAATTCGTTTGCCCAAAACGAATATGCAATTAGCCTTGACGGAGGAGAATCATTTTACGTAAATGACGGTTCCGATGCGCTGGACGTTTCAAATTCCTGGACTTTTGAAGCCTGGATTAACGTAAGTTCGTACACAAGCAGCAATTATGATTGCATTATGGACAGAAGAACGGTTTTTTCGTTTTACCTGATTGACGATGATAACGATGATTATGCCGTTGCATTTGCAGCACGGAATTCGAGCGGAGATATTATAGCATATATGGACTGTGATGGTTCAGGCTCAACAAGTGCGGATATGGAATTTGATACATGGTATCATGTGGCCGCAACATACGACGGTTCTACTGCAAAACTTTTTGTGAACGGAACGGAATGTGATAATGATACGGATCCCGATTGGTCTTTAACAGCCTCAACCAAAGCAATAAACTTTGGTGGAAGATACTGGGGAAGCTATTCAAGGCAAATGGAAAATGCTGATATTGACGAAATCAGAATTTCGGATATTGCACGCAACATATCGAATATGCAAACATCAACACATTGGGAAGAGTATGTAAGTGACGCCAACACCGTTTTACTTATGCATTTAAACGATAAAGGTAATCCACCGACCTATGTTTCCGGTACAGGTCTAAATGGCACAACAGGTGATGACGATATCACGGAGATTGATTATACTGACGCTACTATTGATTCACCCGATTTTCTTCTTCGCCCGAAATATCGCTCAAAAGCAACCGGTGACTGGTGGAATCTTTCAACCTGGGAAGTGGAACATGGAGAAAACAACTGGGTAAACTCCTCAACTTATCCCAATAAATACTCTGAGTTTATTACAATTGAAACAGGGGATACGGTAACCGTGGATGATTACACATCCGCATACGATGTTGAAATAAACGGTGCTATGATTATTCCTCCGGCATCAGGATTAACTGTAGAATCAATTCTTGATAACAATTCCGGTACGTCAGGCCTTATTCTGAAAGCTGACAACAATGGTGTCGGCTCATTAATAGTTGATAATGAGGTTGACGGTACCGTTGAACAACATTTATCCGCAGATGATTGGCACTTGGTCTCAATGCCGGTTTCCAGTGCTCAGGCAAAAGTTTATAAGGGATTGTATTTATACGAATGGAGTGAAGCCGATTCGGTTTTTACAAACATTACCGACAGCACCTACAATTTAACACTAACATACGGTTATTATGCCTATTCGCAAAGTTCCATTTCATCACCTACTGATGTCGAGTATTCTGGAACATTAAATGCCGGAGACAAGGCGGTATCGTGGATGACCTACACTTCGCAAAATTACTCGGGTCAGGACGGATGGAATCTGGCAGGAAATCCATATCCGTCAGGATTAAAATGGGATAACACCTGGTCTCAACAAAATCTTACTTCAACGGTTTATGTTTTTGATGCCGGCACTTCAGGCAACTGGATATCATATAATTACACTACAGGACTTGGTAATCTGACTGACGGAGAAATACCGCCGACACAGGGATTTTTCGTTTGGGCAACAGCAGCAAATCCCTCCATGACAATTCCTAACAGCGCAAGAGTTCACGCTTCGGGTTTTTATAAAGAAAGTAACGGTTCTGAAAATATTTTTGACATTGAAATTACAAGTAATCTGAATTCCTATTCCGACAAATTTATTGTCGGCATTAACCCTGATGCAACTGATAATTTCGACTACGATTATGATGCTTATAAACTTATGGGATTTGAAGAGGCACCACAACTTTATTCCTGTGATCAGGATATAAAATACTCTGTAAATTTATTTCCCGGATTTACAGGCCATAAAGCAATTCCGCTATCAATAAGAACAGGAGCCGAAGGTGAATATACTTTTACCGCCGAAGGTCTGGAATTTTTCGATATAAATATTGATGTTTACTTAGAAGATGTTCTGAGCGGAGAAATGATTAACCTCAGAGACAATCCCGAATACACTTTTTACAGCACACCGGGAACTGATAACTCAAGGTTCGTTTTGCACTTCAACCCCGATTTGACTCACTTAAAAACTGAAAATACCGCCAATGATATCAGTATTTATTCTTTCGGTAAATCAGTATTCATTAATAACCTGTTACGGGAAACCTGTGAAGTTTCTGTTTATGACATTTCCGGCAAATTGATTGCACAACAATCAGTTAATCCGGGATTTAATGAATTAAAACTTCAGTCCCAAAAAGGATATTATTTTGTAAAAGTAATTTCTTCAACATCAGTAACAACACAAAAGCTTTATATTCAATAACATACAGTTTTAGTTAGACTTCAAATAGCGCAAGGGTTTCTTTGCGCTATTTTACTTTTTATCAACAAAATAAAATTGAGAAATATTACTCCTTTCAATAGGGGAAAATCGGTAATAATACGTCACCTATATATTACACTTGGATTATTCTAACTTTAAAACATAATAAAATGAGAAAACTTTACTTTCTGCTGATTACCGGATTCCTTCTGGCAAACGTTATTGTTCAGGCACAAATGAACATTTTACTGGTTAACGACAATAGTGCGGACCAAACCAGGGTTGACAAGTTAAAGACTTCGCTTGACAATCTTGGATACACTTACACATTTCATAATGCAAATACTCAGGGAGCACCCTCGTTGACATTAATGCAGACATACAGTTTAGTAATCTGGTACACCGGAAATGACGGAGGTGGATTGTATTTTTGGAATACAAATGACACTGACAATCAAGACATAAAAGATTACATTGACGGAGGCGGGATGTTTTGGCTGCAAGGCCGTGATTTCCTGTATGACAGATACGGAGGAGCACCCGACACATTTGTATCAGGGGATTTTGTTTACGATTATCTCGGTATTGAAGAGTATGCCGGTCAGTCACACGTTGACGACGGAACCTTTTCCGACGGCGTACAACAGTTGGATGTTGTCCCCGGAAATAGTATATTTACTTTTAATCCAATTGAATGGACTGTTAGTGCATTATATTATGTAGATGCACTTTTGCCGGCTTCCGGGGCGGATTCGATATACAGGATGGGACCAACCGGTTATGATTTTGACGATTATTATTCGGCAATTTATAATGAGAAAGGAAGCGGTAAAATTTTATCCTTTGCATTTGACACTTATTATGTTGACACACAAGAAAATCTGGATACAATATTCAATCAGGGATTACAATATTTTGAGCAGTTTGCATCCTCAATAATATATGTGACCGACATTACCGTTTCAGGTGAAGGTGGAGCCACAACCATTGATGTCAATCATGGGACACTGCAAATGTATGCCGATGTTTTACCTGCAAATGCCACTAATCCTTCCGTTTTGTGGAGCGTGGTTGACGGAACGACTACTGCAAAAATTGACCAAAACGGATTGCTAAAAGCTTCCGGGACAACTCCGGGAAACGGAACAGTATGGGTAAAAGCAGAAGCCGTTGACGGCTCTGGTGTGGTTGATTCTCTTGAAATTACAATTTCAAACCAGGGCTCTGATTTTCAGGTGTTGCTGGTTAATGATAATAATTATTCCGACAGATATAAAGAACTGGATACAACACTTACAAATCTGAATTATGCCTATGACATTTACCATACGGGAGAAACCGGAACATATCCTGATATCCTTACGTTGGGTAATTATGATGTTGTTATCTGGTACACCGGAAATGACGGAGTTGACCTGAAATTATGGGATTTGAGCAACCCGGGCGACTATAAATTCAACGAACCGCTGAGACTTTATATGAACGGAGGCGGTATAGTTTGGCTCCAGGGGCTTGATTTTATGTATGATATTTTCGGTTCTGCACCCGATACTCTTCAACCCGGTCAGTTTATTTATGATTATATGGGAATTAAAACCTATGCTGCACAATCTCATGCCGACGACGGAGCCACCGGAGTTGAAGAAATGGATATCGAAGCCGGAAACCCCGACCCGATATGTACATTTACTCCGATTCAGTGGACTTATTCCACTCTCTGGTTTGCCGACGGATTTGAACTCACTCCAAATGCAGAAGGAGTTTACAGGATGGGCCCTCCGGGTTATGCCCTTGACATGTACCTTTCGGGAGTTTATAATGTTAATGGTAATTCAAGGGTTTTAACTTTTGGCTTCGAGACTGCAAGGATAGATACTGAGGAGCATACAGACACACTCTTTTCTCAGGTTCTCACATACTTTGAAGGTATTGCCGGTAATGATGTATTTGTTACAGATGTAACTGTAACCAGTGAAGGAGGGGCAACCTCTATTGATGTAAATAATGGCACTTTACAGATGTATGCCGATATTCAGCCGCCTAATGCAACAAATTCTATTGTTTACTGGGAAGTTATTGATGTTACCGGACATGCTGAAATTGACCAGAACGGACTTTTACAGGCCGGAGGCTTCAGTTCAGGAAACGGTGATGTCTGGGTTAAAGCAACATCAACAGACGGAACAAATATCGCAGATTCGATGCTGATAACAATTTCAAATCAGGGAGCCGATTTTGAAGTTATGCTTGTCAATGATAACAACTACGGATCAACAAGATATCAGGTGCTTGATACTGCTCTTACTCATCTCGGTTATACTTTTTTTCTTTATAATACTGTTACAGAAGGGACTTATCCTTCGTATGATCTGATGAAAGACTTTGATGCTGTTATCTGGTACACTGGAAATGACGGTACTGCTTTAAAACTTTGGGATTTAAGTAATCCCAATGACTATAAATTCAATGCTCCGTTAATGCAATTCATTAATAATGGAGGGATAGTCTGGCTTCAGGGCCTTGATTTCATTTACGACATATATGGTAATGCACCAGACACTCTGAATGAAGGACAGTTCATATATGATTATATGGGTATAAGCCAATACGCAGCTCAATCAAAAAGTGATGACGGTGGTGTCGGAGTTCCGCAATTCGATCTTGTTCCCGGAAATCCGTTATGTACATTAGACCCTATGCAATGGACATATTCAACAATGTGGTATGCCGACGGCTATGTAATTACTCCGTCAGCACAAGCCGTTTACAAAATGGGACCTGCCGGCAGTTATGTCTTTGATACACTTGTGTCAGGCGTTTATAACGAACATTGCCAGGCAAAAATATTTACACTTGCAACCGAGACGGCACGTCTTGATTCGCAGGAAAATACCGACACTCTTTTTAGTCAGGTCTTAACATCATTTGAAAATATTTTGAGCGACACATATTATGTTGATTTGAAGGTTCTCCTTGAAGGACCGTTTAACGGTACTGAGATGAATACCGACCTGAATAGCGAAGGATTGCTTCCGTTGACACAACCTTTCGCATCTTCTCCATGGAATTTTGAATGCCCGGCAACAGTAACGGAAATTCCAAACAGTAATGTTGTTGACTGGGTGCTTGTTGAATTGCGTGATGCAGCAACGGCAGGAGATGCTAATCCGGCAACCGTTATTGAGCGGCAGGCTGCCTTCGTTTTAAAAGACGGTTCGGTTGTCGGTCTCGACGGTGAATCAACATTAAGTTTTACACACCCGGTATCACAAAATCTGTTTGTTGTTGTGTGGCACAAAAACCATTTGGGAATTATGTCGGCAAATCCATTATCCGGATTTAATAGTACTTTCTCTTATAACTTCACAACTGCAGCCTCAAAAGCTTACGGTACAAATGCTCAAAAAGATTTAGGCAACGGCGTTTACGGAATGTATGGAGGTGATGCCAATGCCGACGGTATTATTAATGATGATGACGGTACCCAGGAATGGTATCCGCAGGCCGGTACAGGCGGATATCTTTCAAGTGATGCCACTCTTGACGGTCAATCCGATAATAAAGATAAAAATGATATCTGGTTTGAAAACCTGACGCAACAGTGCCAGATACCTGAATAATAAACTCGTTCTTTAAAGATATATACATCTTCGCAGATTATATCTATGCGACCATCCTGCTACCGGCAGGATGGTCATTTACAAATTAAAAATGACATAAAAATGAAAAAAATATCTACCTTGATTTCAGCATTGCTAATTGTCGTTGCAATAACGGCAAGTGCACAGTTCAGTGTTTTGCTTGTTAATGACAACGGTTATGGTACTGACAGATACAAGGAATTAGATACTACACTGACTAATATCGGTGTTGCACACACAATTTACAACACGGTTATAACGGGTGATTATCCCGATATTGCCACACTTACTCCGTTTGACGTTGTTATCTGGTACACAGGAAACGACGGAGTTGACCTTTACCTTTGGGACACAAGTGACCCAAACAATTATAAGTTTAATGAACCATTAATACAATATCTTAATGCCGGTGGAGTAGTCTGGCTGCAGGGTCTTGATTTTCTGTATGATGTTTATGGAGCAGCTCCCGATTCGTTTACTCCGGGTCAGTTTGTTTATGATTATATGGGTATTGCAACTTATGCGGGACAATCACATGTGGATGACGGAGGAACCGGTGTTGAACAACTTGATGTTGTCCCTGGAAATACTCTTTGTTCTTTTACTCCCGTTCAGTGGGTTTACAGCACTTTGTGGTATGCCGATGCACTCGAAATGACTCCCTCTGCCGAAGGCATCTACAAAATGGGGCCTCAGGGATATGTTTTTGATAATTATTATGCCGGGGTTTACAATATAAATAATACTTCCAGAATATTCACTTTTACTGTTGAAACTGCAAGAATAGATACCGAGCAACATACCGACACACTTTTCAATCAGGTGCTTTCATATTTCGAAAGTATTTCGGGTGGCGGTATCCCGGTTACCGACATTACCGTTTCAGGTGAAAACGGAGCAACTGAAATTACCGAAAACGGGGGCACTTTGCAGATGCTTGCTGATGTTCAGCCTCCCAATGCGACAAATCCGACTGTTTTTTGGAGTGTTATTGATGAAACTGGAACAGCATCAATTGACCAGTCAGGTTTACTACAAGCCACCGGAACAACTATCGGAAACGGAACGGTTTGGGTGAAAACGGAAGCCGTTGACGGTTCGGGAGTAGCCGATTCAATACTGATAACAATTTCAAACCAGGGAGCCGATTTTGAAATCCTTCTTGTTAATGATAACAATTTCGGAACAGACAGATATCTGGAACTTGATACAGCATTAAACAATCTCAACTATGCTTACGACATTTATAACACTGCCGTAACCGGTGATTATCCTGATTCTACAACTCTGTCCTATTACGATGTCATTATTTGGTACACCGGAAATGACGGAGCAGGACTGAAACTCTGGGATGTTAGTGACACGAATAATTACAAATTCAATGAGCCTCTGATTCAGTATCTCGACAATGGAGGTATCGTATGGCTTCAGGGTCTTGATTTCTTTTATGATATTTACGGAACAGCTCCCGACTATTTTAATGCGGGGCAATTTATTTTCGACTATATGGGTGTATCATCGTACTTTGCACAATCACACGTTGATGATGGCGGTACCGGTGTTGAGCAGCTAGATGTTGTTCCTGATAATCCGATATGCACATTTACACCTGTACAATGGACCTACAGCACAATGTGGTATGTTGATGCACTCGAAATGGCACCAAATTCTTACGGAATTTACACCTTAGGGCCTGAGGGCTATGTCTTCGATACTCTATATGCAGGAGTTTATAATATCTACAACGATTCTAAAATCTTTACTTTCACAGTTGAGACAGCACGAATTGACTCGCCTGGTAACACCGAAGACCTATTTTATGATGTTCTGAGCTTTTTTGAAGAAACCTCGGGAAATATACTGGTTACAGACATTACTGTTTCAAGTGAAACAGGAGAAACAGAAATTACCGAAAACGGCGGAACGCTGCAACTTCTTGCAGATGTTCAGCCTCCCAATGCATCAAATCCTGAAGTATTGTGGAGTGTTGTTGATGGTACCGCCACGGCTACAATCAATCAAAACGGATTATTGCAGGCAACAGGTCTTACTTCAGGAAACGGTACCGTATGGGCAAAAGCTGAGGCTACTGATGGTTCAGGCATTGCCGATTCAATAATGATAACAATCTCAAATCAGGGTGCCGATTTTGAAATCCTCCTGGTAAATGATAATGCAAACGGAACCACAAGATACCTTGAGCTTGATACGGCTCTCACAAATCTTGGATATGCACACGCAATCTATAACACGGTTGAAACCGGCACATTCCCTGACCTTAGTACCTTGCTGGACTTCAATGTAGTGATCTGGTACACGGGAAATGACGGAGTTGACCTGAAATTATGGGATGTAAGTGATACTAATAATTACAAGTTTAACGAACCGCTAATGCAATATATGGCTGATGGCGGTATTGTTTGGCTGCAAGGACTGGATTTTTTGTATGACATTTACGGAAGCGCACCTGATTCGCTTACCGAAGGCCAGTTTATTTACGACAATATGGGTATTGAAACTTATGCGGGACAATCACACGTTGACGATGGGGGTACTGGCCTTGAACAACTTGATGTTGTAGAGGATAATCCAATGTGCACAATGACACCTGTCGAATGGACATACAGCACTCTTTGGTATGCCGATGCCCTGGAAATATCCGATAATGCAGTGGGAATTTATAAAATGGGACCCGAGGGTTATGTTTTTGATAATTATCTTGCTGCTGTTTATAATGTTACGGACAATACAAAAATTCTGACATTCACCGTTGAAACGGCAAGAATCGACACACCTGAAAACACTGAAGAACTATTCTCGGAGGTTCTGAGTTTCTTTGAGGCAACAAATGGCGATCTTCTTGTTACGGATATCAATGTGGTAAGTGAAAACGGTGAAACAACAATAACTGAAGACGAAGGCACTTTGCAGCTTTTGGCAGAAGTATTTCCAGATTATGCTACAAATCAGAATGTTTTATGGAGTGTGGTTGACGGAACAGCCACAGCAACCATTGACCAGAACGGATTGCTGGAGGCAACGGGAACTGTTGCCGGAAACGGAACTGTATGGGCAAAAGCAGAAGCCACTGACGGGTCAGGTGTTGCAGATTCCCTGATGATTACAATTTCAAACCAGGGAATTGTGTTGATTACCAACATAACAGTCTATTCTGAAAACGGAGAAACAACCATTGAAGAACCGGGCGGGACACTTCAATTACTTGCAAATGTGGAACCGGAAAACCCAACAAACCCCTATCTTTTATGGAGCGTTGTGGATGGCACTGCCACAGCTACTATTGATCAGAACGGACTGTTACAGGCAACAGGGACACCTGCAGGAAACGGTACTGTATGGGCAAAAGCCGAAGCAACCGACGGCTCCGGCGTTGCCGATTCGCTTTTAATAACAATCTCAAATCAGGGTGACAACTATCAGATTCTTCTTGTTAATGATAATGCAAACGGTGTTGACAGATATCTTGAACTTGATACTGCTCTGACAAACCTCGGATATACCTATGATATCTATAACACTGTAATCACTAATGATTTTCCCGATTATAATACTCTGTCACCTTACAGTGTGGTAATCTGGTACACCGGAAACGACGGGGTTGATTTGAAACTATGGGATATCACCGATACAAACAATTATAAATTTAACCAACCTCTGATGCAATATCTTGATAACGGAGGTGTCGTCTGGCTCCAGGGTCTTGATTTCTTTTACGATATTTACGGAGCAGCTCCCGATAATTTCTCAGCCGGTCAGTTTATCTATGATTATATGGGTGTTTCGAGTT